>Ga0307377_10001968_pt1 | contig 24825 bp, 37 predicted proteins | sample TR3MG_FD_202535 | JGI IMG/M metagenome (GOLD analysis project Ga0307377, IMG submission 202535) | Soil microbial communities from Risofladan, Vaasa, Finland - TR-3 | ecosystem: Environmental > Terrestrial > Soil > Coastal area > Acid sulfate soil | place: Finland: Risofladan, Vaasa | collected...
CCAGTTCTGTAAAGCTTGCTCCAGTTTTGGTAGCAATAAGATTAAGTACAATAAATTCAGCCGCTCTTGTAGGCTTAATGTAGATATCACACCATAGCTCATTTCTATCAATTCTTTCTGGAGTATTGTTTCTACCGTCACATACTATCAGGTAGTCAAAAATTCCTCTTCTAGCTACAACATCTCTTAGGAACGGATCAATTAAATTGATTATTTGTAGCCTAGTGAAAGTATCATTAGGTTCAAATAAGAAGTACTTCAAGGCTGTAGAAATTGCTTTAGCTAAAATTATAAAAAGTCTTCTAACATTAACTCTGTTAAATGCAGAGTTTTTATCCAGCATGTTCTTTTGACCCCAAACTACTTTTCCTTGTCCAGAAAAACTCACAATCGGATTGATTCCATTCTTGTACATAATATCTCGTTCACCTTGTACTGGATTCCAAGAAAGTTTTCTTACGTTGTTTAGAATTGCTCTATTTAATCCAGCAGGAGCAAACCAAGCTTCTGCTACATCATCTGTATTGGCATATACACCAGCTACTTGTCCAGAAGCAGGAATCCATCTATAAACGCTATTCCATTTATCATAGACATTTAACCAGTTACCATAAAGAGCAATATAACTAGAGTTAACATTGAAATCTCCATAGGGAGCAGGATTGTTTAATGTTCCTATTCTCCAGTCTCTTAGATCTGTAGCTTCATTTCCTCTGTTATTTACGACTAGTGTTTTAGGAACGTCTGCTACTACTACTGCATCCTTTCTGTTTATACAAATATTCATCATATAAGTTTTAACAGTAGTAGATTTATTAGAGTCGATGAATATATTAACATCTACTATTTCTGGATCTGCATAAAGATCAATAGCATCTATAATATCTCCGTCTAAAATAGAGTCTCCGTTATTTCTAGCCCCACCACCAAGAGTAACATAATCAGTCATCCATACCCATTTCATACTTGAATTTATAAATGCTGGTGAAGCGGCACTATTTATTGCTACTCTAATATATCTTGATTGGTTATTAATTACGTTCTCAACATACTGTGTTCCACCTTCATCATCTATAGCTAAAGGATCTGTACTTACTAAGAATGACTCTACTACAGAATAGGGGATTACTTTTTTATTTCTATCTTGTTGTTGTGCGGCTTTGACTATAATAATGAATTCTTTATCTTCATCAAAAGCCAAGTCAACTTGATCGTTTACATCATCATATAAATCAGCGGATAAACCTAAAGTAGCGGTATCTGTTCCTCTTCTAATTCCATTATAGGTTTGTCTTCCCATAATAGCTACTTTTACTAAGTTACCCCATTCTCCTCTACTTTGAGCTATAAAGGACATTTGAGATCCTACCTCTGGTCTACCGACATTAAAAGGTAGATCTTCAGTTGCGAATTCATCTGGATCTTCTGATTCAAAATCTGATAGCTGAAAAGCAGTTGCTTGTACATACGGAGTTAAAGAACTTCCAGCACTAGGAGTTAAACTACCATATGCTCCAGCGAATGAAGCACTAGGAGCTAAAACTCTTGTGCAATATAAGTTATTTCCAAATTGTAAAAATCCTGCGGCAGACATAATATCTTCATATGTATTATCTTCTGGCACACCAAAAATTTCTGTTAACTCATCAATAGTATTGACTAGTTGCCTTTTTAACTCTGGGCCTTTCCATGTATTCCTCAAAACACTCACACCTATGGAGGTTGCTACGGCAGGGATAGTAGTTGAAAGGTCTATCTCATTTACATCTACTAACGGTGATAAGTATTGTGTCATAATTTCTTCCTCCTGTCAATCGGTATAAAACCGATAGCTTTTCTGAATTATTGAAGATACTACTATCCTATGTTATTTATAAGATATAGAAGTACTTCTTCTAATACTATTTATATTTTTTTAGTAATTTTGAAGAAAATATAAGGTTTTATGAGATATCTGGTTTGACAACTAAGAAGTAATCATATGAAAAGCTTACGGTACTTTCTAATTGAACGTCACCTTCTCTCGTACTAAAAGAAACTTCTCCTAAAGTACTGGGCCAGATGTCTATAAATCTAAGTTCAATTACTGGTACTCTGTAGTTTGTAGTAACTACTAGACTGGCATCTACGGCATATTTTTTATGTAGTTCTGCTATTTTATTGAAGTTATTATTTAAAAATGACATCCAATCGAAAAGTAATTTCCAGTTTGATAAGTTAGAATCCACAACATAACTAACTAACCAAGTATCGAATTCCATAGGTATTAAACTACGTTTTGTTTTATTACCTTGCCAACGAAGTTCTTCCTCTGCCATTGATATACTAGGTATAACGGCAGAAAAGATATTCATCATAAACGGATTGTTAGCTGATATGGTTTCCTCTGTAGGAAGTTTTGGAAATATCAACTGAAAATTCGTAGGTGTAGCTTTATCTAAGTTAGTTAAACCTGATTGTCCACAAGAAATTGTCATTTACTTTACTTCTCCTACTTTATTTTCTTCTTCTTCTTTTTCTTTTTATCATCATCATCATCCCATCCGTACTTATTGTTGAATGTATTTTGATTGGTTTTTACGTTATGTTTCCCACTTTGGTTAACATTTCTTTTATAGTCTGCATTACTATAGTTTGCATCTCCTAAATACTTCTCAATTAAATCCATTTTTTTCTCCTTCTCCGCTCTACCTAGAGCGGTTCTGCGCTCTGTCATGGTTCAAATAGATGATACTTGATAATTAAATCCCCATCTTCTATCTTCCCCCTTAAATCTATGTGCGTTCCTCCCGAAGCACCAGAGGTAAAGGTGGAAGTACTATCTCCAACGGCTTCACAAAAGGCATCTGGATTTGTCCACATGCTAGCAAAGATCTTACCAATAAGTTTACTTGACTCTACAGGCTTGAAGAACCATGTCTGTAGCTCAAAATCCAGCGTGTAGTTAATTACTCTATAGTCTTCATCTGCCATTTCATGACTTATTTCTGGTGTAGCACTTCTAAAAATTACTTTAACATCAAAATCTAATCCCAATTCATCTAATCCAACTCTTATGAAAATATGCGGAGCAAAAAATGGAAGTATTTGTTCCATAATTTGATCAATATCTACCATATGTAAAGTCCATATATTCATAGTAACCGTAATATTATATGGAATAGGATGTAAGTACTTCTGAAATTCTTCCGTTTCAGTACTAGCACCTTTACATATCTCAAAAAATCCATTTACTGCTCTATCTGCCGCCCAATCAATAGAAGAGATCCATGCAGTTATCATAGGAAGCATTTTATCATCTTTTCTTTGGTTTAACCAATACCAAACCTTTTCTTTGACTGATAAACTTATCGGTACTTCAACATACTTTTCTATTGATTGTCCATCTGGTGTATACCTAGCAATCTTTATATCATTGAAAGCATCTAAAAATTGTATTACTGTTTTTCTGAAAACATTAAAAAAGAAATAATCTTTCATAGTTAGTTACCTTTTACTTTTTACTAAAATGTATAGTTTGTACTCTTTTGAATTCTTTAGCACTAAAATATTTGACTATATATTTACCTTTTAATTTTTTATCAATTCCTTCTTGTAGTTTAATCCACCGTTCTATTCTTTCTTTAGACCAATCATCCCAAATACTTTTTGGATCTGCTTTATATTTAGCTACATCATCTTTAGATGCTTTTTCTAAAATATAGAGATAGGATTTTTTAGGAACTTTTAAAACTTTTGTTTTAACTACCCATTCTCCCTCACTTCCATATATTCCTTTAATCCTTTTAAATGCATCTGCGATTATACTAGTGAATTCTGAATCTGATATCTTATCGAATATCTCTTCAAATCCATCTTCTCTAGAAAATACTTTACTACCCCACTCTTTAGATGTTTTTTCTTTATTTGATAAAAATCTATAAACTTTTCTGAAAAATTTTATATAGTCTTTGACTCCATTAATTTTAGCGGCTTTGACCATTGGAGCATCTGCCATTGTTTGATAAGGAGCGGAATAATCAATATCATATTTTGTTATATGTCCACGATCTTTTAGACTATGAAAAACATGTTCGTTTAAATTAAAAAGTACTCCTCTGTTATCTTGCCCTTCTTGCCTTTGGTACATTCTCCTCAACCACTTCATATTATTACTTAGCATATAATGAGGATTATCGTATAGAAACCTAGAAATTTTATTATTCTCTAATACTTCTTGACCATTCATGACTAGAAGTATATCTCTTCCAGCACCTATCCATTGAAATGTTAGATCTCCAGCGTCACTAATACCAGTTAACCCCTTCAATTCCATTTTCTCTAGCTGTTTTAGAGTTTCAAATGCTTTATCGTCATATCCCCATTCCATAGCTACTCTGAAAACTCTAGGAACATCTACTGGTTCAAATGATTTTTCCGTTAAGTACTTTCTTAATCTCATTTACAGCAACTCCCTCCACACTTAGGATGTTCCTTTTTGCTTGCCTTTTCAATCCATTTTAGAAATCTCTTCCACCAGTTTTCTTTTTTTTTCATTATTCTTCCTCTTTTTCTTTCCCCTTATCTCCAACAAATTCAGAAATCTTTTTAATTTCATAGTCTTTTACATTTCTAAATTCCTTTCTCATCAATTGGCTTGCTGATAATTGATTTTTAACGTAAAGAGGAGATATATTCATTTCCGCTGGAAATAAAATAACAATTTTATATCCTTTTGCTTTCATCTTAATTGCAATACTTTTCTCATCTTCATAAGATCCTGGCCCACCTACTGCTTCATCTAATTTAAATCCCTTTAATGCTTTTTCTAAATACTCATTCATTGTAGTCATTTTTATTTTCTCCTTATTTTCCTTTTATTTTACTCTAGATACAGCAGTAAATTTATAGGCTACTTTATTCCATTTGTTTATTTCTGCTTTCTCATGTCCTTTTACTGTAAAGTCAATTTTTTTCTTATCACCTTTTTTAAGGTTATTTCTACCAAAGTGTTGTAGTATATTTCCTTCTTCATCTTTCATTACAGTTATAGAGCTTTGACCAAATCTTGTTTCGAAAAAATGTTGACGTACAACTTCTACTTCAAGATCTTTTACTCTTTCACCAATAACTCCTATATATCCGCTTTTATTAAGTTGTGCTATATCTGCTTGAATCTTCTTCTTTTGATTCATATCTTCTTGAGCAACTATTTCACGAAATGCTTCTACTTCATCATTTTCTTGTCGTGTCCATTCTTTTTTAGTTTTACTAAGGTCTAATTGGGATGCAGATCCACCTTCTGTATATATGAATCCATATTTATATTTTTCTCTTACTCCTACATCATCTACTACATAACCCCATTCTATACGTCTATACCCTTGACCAGTACCTTTGCCAAATACCATTCCTGCATTTATTTCTACTAGATAATCTCCTTTTTTAAGACCAGTAAACCCTCTCATTTTTTTTGAATCAAAACTACCACTCAAATCACCACTAGCTCCTACCTGTCTATGTTTCCAAGCTTTCTCTAGTAGATACCATCTCTGTTTGGAACTTTTGAATATTCCATTATTAGATTTTATAAGGCTTTGAAGAGTACGGTGATTTTCTGCATCCATTGTTGAGGAGTATTCAAATCGTCCTTCTCCTTCTCCTATATATTTATCTACTAAATCCATAATGCTCCTTAATCAAATATTGACATTGGTAATGATTTTCCTTTAGAAGATATTTGTTTTGGTTTTTCTTTCTTTATTACTTTTTTCGGTTTTATACCTTTTGGTATTATTATATTATTATAATCAAAATCTTTTTTGCTAATATATGGATTGTTATCAAAAATCATCCTTCCTTGAACACCACTTCTTGTTAAATTAAATGATAAACATCAATTATTTTTTCTCCATCAAAAGATGCTAATCTCCATGTATAATATTCGTTACCTTTACGTGATGAATATTTTTTTAATACTGGTTTAAATTTTGCATTAGGAAATTCTGATAAAGGAAATTTTTTCCCTTTTCTTTGCTTTACTAGTTCTGGAGTCAAAGTTAACATATCCTCATCTCCATAAACATATTTACCTTTGTATTTTACTGGAGCTTCTTCTTTAGCTTCATTTATACTATCCTTTGCCTTTTTCAAAGAAGTATAAGTTCCTATTTTTTTATAGCTATTAGGTGTGTCTCCCTTTTGAGTTATATCATACATTGTAAATGTTCCATCTGGTTCTTTGATAAGCTCATACTTATCGTAATGCCAAAATGGTTTACCTTTATAGGTTTGTCTTCTTTGCCAATTTACTTCTTGTAGATATTGTTTAAATTTCATAATCTTTACCCAATTCTTATTTGGTCAATATCAATAATAGAAGATGAATTTATTCTCATGTTGCTATTATTAATTGAAAATCCATCCACTCTATAACTTTCTTTTCCTCTTTTGATTAAATACATACCTTCATCGTCAATCACTTTTAGTTTACCCTTAAAGGTATAATCAATAGGATTATTATTACTTCGATATCCATCTGCTTCGAATTTATAAATACCCTTTCCTAATTCTATAGCAGTTTTTTTCAGCATATCCCTTATATCATCATCTCTTGAGATATTTTTGAATATCTTTTTTTCAGTCAGATATTTTTCAATCAGGTATTGAATTTTTTTCATATTTCTTATCCTATGCGTTTCTTTATTTCTTATCCTATGTGTTTCTTTTATTTCCTATTGCATCTCCGTATGCTATTGCCATAGGTAATAACTTATCTATAGGTAATTTAATTTTTAAAGCATTTACTTTGGAATTAGGATTGATCATCAAAGCAGATAAAAATCTATGATGTCCATCAATGATGTAGTTATCATCACTTATAACAAAAAATGATTTTTGAGTAACAAAATCTTGAGAAGCTTTGGTTCCAAATTGTTTTATAGTTCCCATAGATTTATCATAGTAAACTTGCTTCTGAATAGGCTTTAAATCTTTTACAGAAACCTTAGTAATTCTTACATCTATTTTATCGTCTGTTTTTGATCCGTCTTTTAAACCTAACTCTAGCCATTTTTTTGCGGCTAGTCCAGAAAGCCCTTCTGGAAATGGATTTTTCTTTACTATTGGATCTTTAGCTAGTGGTTTATTTATATCTATTGTTCCTGATTCCAATCTACCTTGAAATTTTTTAACATCATCATCAGTAATAACTGGCATATCTTTTCTTTTTGTTCTACCAATTTTAATTATTGATTTAGCCTTTTCAAAGTTTTCATCAAAATTAGGAATTTCTTTATCTAAATCAAAATCTCCTTTTTCAGCAAACTCTTTTGCTTTTTCTAAAGAAAGTTTATCTACTTCCAATTTACCAGCGGCTTGACCACCTTGTTCTGTTAAATAATTTTTAAATCTCATATTAACTCCTTATTTTGGAAATGTCCTCATATTCTTCCCTAGTAATTTTTCTCTAGCCATTCTCTTTAGAAGTAGTTTCTTCCATATATCATTTACTTCTTTTCCGTATTGTTTTGTACTATTCCATGTTCCATATATAGGTGGATATAATTCCATAACATCCAGTAAAGTCATTTTATTCCATTGTGCTGTAGTGTATTGCTGTTTTAATGCTTTAATACCATGAATTTGTGCGTCTATTTCAAAATGAGTCATATTAACATCTTCTTTTCCTAATTTAAGAATACTTGGATCATTATATTCTTTTGCCAAATCTACTATTTTTTCTATATGGCTATTATGCAGTACATCATTCATCCAATGTGATAGTTCATGAGCTATTGTTGCTTTCATTTTATTTGGTGATGTTTCACTATTAAATCTTCTTATTTCTTCTTTACGTAAAACGTCCGTACTTCCTAATCTTAATATATCTAATACCATAGGGTTAAATGTTAAATTTATTCTATTATCTGATGGTATATATGCTGGAGATGGAAATACACCAGCATGTATTTTTATTGGTTTTATAGCATGAGCCGCTCTAGCTGATTTAGAAGTCAATCTACTACTATCCATTGATTGTCTGGAATATCCCATTCCTTTTAATGATCCTTGTATAATTTCCGCTGGTGGATATTCTCCTCTTTTTAATTCATCTATAAAACCAGAAAAAAGAACATCATAAACTAATTGAACATCTTTTTTAATGTTAAATGTCTTTTCAAGTAATAGTTCTTCTTTTAAATATCTTTTAAGTCTCATATTTAATATCCGTAAATTTTTGTATCTATATCAATGCTCTTATCATAGTCAAAAATTTCATCACTTTCTTCTTCTAATTCTTTATTATCTCCGTATGCAGTTAATGGAGTAGTAGTGGTATCTAAATCAATTGGTGGACTTGGATCTCTATTAAATCTTGAGATCTTTTCCGCTGATTCTGATTCTTCGCTGAATCTATAAGGTTTAAGTACAAACCCCCAAATCATTTTTTTCAATTGGAATATCTTCTCTTCTTCTTCTACGTCTGCTATTTCATATGCTCTATTATTCCATACAGTAATTATAGCATCTCCAGGCTTCGGATGATATCCACTACCACTAACATCTCTAGTAAAAGTTAACTTAGGTATAGATGCAAATGAGATTGACTCTTCCGAATAGACACCAAATCCAGTAGTTAAAGTAGGCTCTTCTGTAGGCTCATATATTAACTTTGTTGTTTTTGGATCTAAATACCTTGTACGTGTGGATTCACCATAGAAGTAATCTTTTTTTACTCCTTCATCTCTTATATAATATAGACATTGTATACCTGAAATATCCGTAAACTCTACTATTACGGATTCGAATAAATCATGTTCTACATTATCTTGTAACTGGTGTAGATCCCACTTTGGTCTTATTAATTTACCTGATTTCATTTTCCTTCTATAAGCTTCTTTTGAGTTGACATGACTAGCGAAAGAGCTTCTTCTAATAGATTTACTCTTTTCTCAAGCTTTTCATAATCACTATTATTTTGCACTCTAACATTCGGATTGTTGTTCTGCATTTTATTGTTTTTCATTTCATTGATTCTTTGTTGCATCTCAGAATCGAATTGACTATAATCAGTAACGGCTTCATCCTGAAAATTATCTCTCTTTACTTGTTCACCTAACGGAGCCGCTGGTCTGTCTACCGCTCCCTCAATTTGTGATACATCTGGTTGTGGTTGTGATATATGAATAGGTTTATAAGCACTTCCATCTGCAAACATTTGTTCGTATTTCTCTAGAATTTTACTATGCTCTGACATATTATTTTTCCTCCTCCTTGACCAAACTATTTTTTTTCTGCTTCTTTTTCCATTTTAATTAATCTTGTGTAGTAATCTGGAAATTCTGCTAAATGGTCTATAGCAACTCTTTTAGCAATTGCTTTATTTCTAGTATGTTCCATTTCTACTTTAATTCCCATAGCTAATTCTTTATTATCTGCATCTTTTTCTGTAAATTTTTTCTCTTTAGCTCTACCTCTTCCCAACATAGATCCTAATATAGAGTAGATATATGCTTCAAATTTATGTGCATCAATACCTAGCTTCTCCGCAAGATCATGTATATCATCATCTGGTGGACTTGGGTTGTCTGCGAAAAAATCCATGATAGCAGTATATATTTTATCATCCTTCTCTGATCCCTCTGTTATAAATTCTCTAAATGATCTATTCATATTTATCCTCCCTTAACCCCAAAATATGGGATATCCTTCCCATACTTCCTCTAATCTTAAAGTTTCTTCAAGTGCGGCTTTTTCTTCTTTCCCTTCTGATACTAATTCCGCTCCATCTAAGTCAATTCCAGCATTACCGATAGAAGTAAATCCAGCAAACTTACTTCTGATCCTACCTAAAATTATTTTACACTCCGCAAGCGCATAGTCAAATATCCAATCAGAAACGAAAAAATTTTCATTTTGATTTCCACTACGCAAGCTATTTTCTCTTCTCTTCCAAGGGTCTGCTATATGATTATTAGTTTCCATACCTGAATAATGACTACCTTCTATCATAAAACTTCTTACAAGTATGAATCCTGGAGAATCTACAGTAGTAGTAACAAGAGTTCCATCACATTCTCTTCCACTTACAGGAATTTCCATAGAATTACCACACGGAGGAGGTGGATGTACCTCTAATTGATTAGTATATGGATGATATTTATAGTTATATGCAGTTGGAGTATACCTATCTATTGTTTTTAAATAATCCAAAGATAAATGATAACTCACAAAACTATAGTTATATCCTCCAGTAGCCCATATCCAATTATACATACCTCTATTGAATAAGTAGTTATCTATGGTAAAAAGTGTATTTACTCCTCCCCATGCCGCTCCTCTATCGTCATAATCCACTATGGTTACTACTCCTACTGGTAGATCATAAAATGCCTTTCCAGCGGAAAGTAAAACTGTGAAAAATGTTTCAGCGGTAGCTTGTCCTGCCGCCCATTTAATCCATTTGTCTCTAGCATAATCAATAGCATCAAAGATTTGTTGAGGATCAAGTTCCACCTTTATTACTGGATATCCCAATCTTCTTTTTAACCTTTCAGCTAAATCTGTTTTCGATTGCCTAATGTCTAGTGCCATTATTTTTTTCCTTTTAATTGATCCTTTTCTTTTTTGGTAAGCATGGAAGTAGATAGATATCCATGTTCTTTCTTTTTCTTTTCAATTTTATGTTTAAGAAGTGATTTTACTTCTGCCTTTTCAAATACTTCTAGCTTTTTTGTTATATCCATTATTTTTTCCTTTAAGTTATACTCTTCCTATATTATTTATATATTTTTAATCCCAAAGTGATGATTTTGTTAACCAACTCCAATCATCTATATCATCTTCTACATCTGATAAGATACCCCATGCATCATTTTCATCCATCTGACCATCTTTAAATTTCCAATCTTCGTTTAGTATATTCATCTGGAAGAGATAAGTAGCCCAAAATAAAGCACAAACTAAATCATCTGGTTTGTCTTTACCGAAAAATTTATTCTTCTCTTCTATAAATGATCCTAATTCCTCAATGGTTTCCTTATCAACTAATCTTACACTACCATCTTCTATTAACTTCTTCATTAGAAGTACTGCTTTTGGTTTAGTATCTTTCTGTGAGCGCACACCAAGGCTTTTCTCCTTGCTACCTGAATTGACTAGGTTCTCATTTTCGAATGTCCACCATAACTGACTAATAACAGCGGCTCCTTCTCCATTGTTTTCACACATAATATAGGCATTATTGTAGTAATATGATAGCTTATTAATGATTTGTGAGAATTCATAGACATCTGTTAAGTTATTTTCGAATACTCCTACTTGAATTAGTTCTACAGGATTTACCGATTCTACCTTTAGTATTTGGATACCAGAACTATTTTCCCCTGTACCTTTGGCTGGATCTACTCCCATAACATACTTAGCTCCTTCTCTTGGTTTCTCCCATAATCTAAGTCTATCTTGTAGATCATAGTAAACGGGTTCGCTATACATACTCATTAAGGTTCTAAGGCACTCTGGATGAATGACTGTATTAGTAGATCCTAAAAATTTACAAGCGTATTCCTGATTGAACGCTTGTGTACCCATATTAGCAATTTCTTGTTTAGCCCATTCCTTATCACGCCCTGGAACCTTATCCCATATGACTTTATAAGGTTTGAAGAAATTGTCTCCTACCTGTGCTTGTGTCCATAGTCTATGAAAGATATTGAACATACCATTAGGAGTAGAAATAATTATCAGCTTTGATTTTTTTGAGGAAGATATTGTAGGATAATTTGCCGCCCAAAACTCTTCTGCTTGATTACTAGGCACAAAAGCAAATTCGTCACAAATAACCATATTCATAGGCCACCCTCTAAAGGCATCAGAGGTAGTAGCGGAGATGATCATGTTTGTTCCATTATCGAAATGTACAGAAGTCTTTTGATATTCCGTCACTCCAGGCTTCAACCATACTGGAAGACCTTCATACATTCTTTTGATTGTATCTAGGATTCTTTTAGCGGATGTTTCTTTATTGGATACTATTCCTACATTTTTATTTGCATGGAAGATAGCATACCAAAGAGCAAAAATAGCTACTATTGTAGTCTTGCCAGATTGTCTAGCCCATAGCCCTACAAAAAATCTATTCTTATTAAGTAAGTCAATTGTTTCTAATTGATATTTGTATGGAGCAAAAAGTATTTCTCCATGATCTAATGTAACAATTTTAATGTAATGAGTAGCAAAATGAAGAATATCTTCTTTGCATTTCATTAACTCCGATATATGTTCTGGAGTATATTCAAATTCCTCATTAGGACGTTTTACATAATCATCATATCGTATAGCCATAAAAAACCCCACATAATTATTTACTATACTTATTTATATAATTATGTGAGGTTATTTCGGAAAATTGCTATTATTCTAATACAAGCCTAGCAACAAATTCCGTATTGTAGATATTCCAAAGATCTTTTTCAATACCAAAAGAATTACATGTTGTAGTGAATGAGTCTTTATCGTCTTTATCTATAGATATAACTAGTCTAAGATTAAATCCATAACTTATTCCCTCTATGATCGGAGGATCTATAGGTCTTACCCAATCTCCTATTTTTGGTTCGTAATCCATATTTTGCATTTTATTTCTCCTCCTTCCTTTCAAACACATATGTTTCATGAAAATCTCTCTTTTGATATATCTTCACAGGCACATCCTTGATTATATTATCTATATGTCTAGTGAATATCTTAATTCTCCCATCTTTAAATGTTAGAATAGTCCTATTTGAATGAGATAGAAAGCCACTATCCATCAAATATTCAACATTGACAATAGTTCCTTCCATTACTAAATTTCTTTTATCCTTATTGACTACACCACTAGTGATAAAAATTATTAGTAAGAATCCCCATCCTATAGCACCAAATTTCATTCTGCTCCTCCTTTTTTTTATTTGGCAGAGGTAGAAGGAATTGAACCCTCACAGCTTAGATTTGGAGTCTAGCTGGCTCAACCTACGCTTACCTCTATGGAAGTGGTAGTGGGAATCGAACCCACGTTCCAAGCGTGAAAGGCTTGTATCCTTTGCCAATTTGGACTATACCACCTTATTCTCCAAAGCTTTTTGAACTTACTTGTAGCCAAGTTTCATCTTCTCTAGCTATAATACAACGTCCTCTATTCTTACATTTTCTTCCTTGCTGATAAGCTTTACATTTACACGTTGATATGCCTGTATCTACGAATCCTTTTTTCTGATCGTATCCCATATCATTATATACTTTTAATTCTCTACATGTTATAAATGTAATTCTCATAATATTTCAAAATCCTCAGTTTTTAAGAACTCTTCATATTCTTCACAAAGACAATTACAAGCAAAAAGTTTACAAGTATAAGTATTTTCTTTATGTGGTTTAGCATGAAAACATATTTTTTTAGGATTATCAAAATATCTACAATGATCTATTTTAGGACATAACATTAATCTAGTCAATTTCAAAGTCCTCTGGAAAGAATGTAATATCAGCGGCTAGTTCTTCCACACAAGAAGGACATTGAGATCCTTCATTGACTCTATGGTTCTGGTCACAAAATTTCTCAAACCCATGAGGTATTTTATGGTGACAGTCCATAACACATTTATCCGATTTAGGACATAAATATAGTTTTACTTTTTTTACTTCTTCTTTTGATGGTGTATATTCCATCATTTTTTACCTTTAAAAAAATGGAGCCGCTGGAGGGATTCAAACCCCCAACAATCTGATTACAGGTCAGCTACTCTATCGTTAGAGTTACAGCGGCTTATTCTATGTCTAGTTGTCTATTTATCAAATCTTTATAATCATCATCTTCATCTATCATATCTTCATAGTTACGAATCCGCATCATTGTTGATTGTCCAGTAACAGGATCAAAAGAAAACACATCACTAGTCATTGAAATGAGATATCTCCAATCTTTTGCTTCTGCTTTAAATTTTTCAAATGGCATAGGCTCTGCTGTATTCCATTGATCCTTATTATCTTCTTGGAATTTAATTAGATACATCTTATAGTACTTATCTATATCTTCATTAGTTGGAGTTTTTCCACTCCGCATAAGTACAGTTTCTTCTGCGCTCTTCATTAAAGATTTTTTCATTCTATCAATAACTTGATCTATCAGTTTTACTTCTCTTTTATGTTTTACTATAATATAAATAATAACAAAAGGAATAAGAAGAAGTAAACCTATCGGTATCCAATACCAAGGATTTTGTAAATTTCTTTGTGTTATTTCCCATGTTCCTACTGGATCTTGATACCATTGCCAGAAATTATAACTCCATAAACAAGCTAACATACTCCAAAATACTTTGTTCATATGTTTTTTCCATATTAAATTGACTATATTCCCGACTCCAAATATAATAAAAGCAAGAAATCCTTCTAAATAGCTTTGTAATTTCTTCATTCAGACCCCCTAGAAGCGATTATAAGAGCATTTTTAGGTGAAAGCACGTTCTCATCCACGATTAACCTCTTCTGTCCTTCTACAAGGTTTAAGAGGTACATACACCACGTTAAATAGTTACCTATCTTCTCTTTTATGACTTGAGGGAGAGAATACTTAAATTTGTCTCCAGTACAGCAAGGCATAAGAATTAAGTGATCTGCTTTTGACTTATTGTAGATCTCAATAATTCTTGTTGCTAACCCTACGCATGGATGTACTCCGATAATTATAAAATCAGTCATAGGGTAAATAAGTCTTTGCTGATGAGTCATATACTCCCATCTTTCTTTGTAGATATTGCTCTTGACATACATGAAGCGTCTTATTTTAGACCATTGCCTATCCCGAACCCTTTTATCTATAGCGTATGAATGAATATTAGGATAGAGGAAAGAAGCAATGGTACTAGTCAAAGCATTACCAGCGCAAAAATCGAATATAAAAAAGCTCTGATCTGGTTTCTTAAATACAATTCTTCGGATCTGATTAATTACTGCCATTGATTCAGTAATTTCTTTCTTCCTACCTGATATCGGATTCAGAATGTCAAGGATATCTTGATAGCAAGTCAAACCAAAGAATTCATTTATGTATTTATTTGAAGTATCCATTAGTTTTCCCTTTAAATATTAAAATGAGCTATCATATCACTCCAGCTAGTCATTGAGTATCTTGAATGATCCTTCTGTAGATCTGCCAGAACATCACAGTCATATTGAATATCTACAGAACCATTGATAGCAACGGCTTCTCCCATTGCAACTACGGAGCCATAAATGATTTTTGATCCACCACCAGAAAGTACAATATCTCCACCTACGATAATAAGACCATGCCAATCAAGATTACCAGCACAATCAAAGTCTCCATCTACTACTAGAATCCCATAACCAGTTAGATTAGTTATTTTGGCATTGCCAGTTACAAAGATAACTCCAGTATCATCCTCACTAGTGATAATATCGGTAGCTTCTACTTTACCAGATACAGGAGCCATTACCTGAGTAGCACTTTTTAAAAGGTTATCCCTCATAAGTGGATAAGGATACATTCCACCACTTTCAGAAATTACTGGATCATCCCCCATATCACCACTATAGTCAATGGTTCCACCAGCAACATCATACATGATGTCTGGAACATTATCACAACTAGAATCATATTTCGCTTCTCCTATAATGCTACCAGATACACCATTACCGTTTACATTTGTATTGACACGTAAAGCGGCATCAGGCATTGCAAAGATCCAATTGTATTTGAATGTAGCTTTAATATAATGTTTTCCACCACGTAAATGAGTACCTTCACTATAGGAAATTTCAAAAGGCATACCAGTAGTAAAGTTTTTCTCATTCATATAATCTCCGTTTTCATCCCCCCACAATACAACCTTCTCTATTCCATCGGCAGGATCTATTTTTGTTATATGTTTTATTTTAACGGAGAAGTCATTCTCATCCATAAATCCTGGAGTTGTAATATAGGTACTTTTTTCATATTCTCCAAGAAAAGAAGTATTTTTATAATCTACTTCTGTCAAGTTACCTTTTAACCAAAGGGGAACTAAAGCCGTACCTGATTCAGCCGCATAGAAACTCTTATTCATGATCTCTCCATTAACTGCCATATTCAAATTAAAAATGGAAAGTTTAATACTGGCAATTCCCAAAATAGTCATGGTAACTAGGATTAACATTGTAATGAAAATAATTGTAATTCCTTTTTCATTTTTTAACATAGTTATTGACTCCTCTTCTTTTCCATTCATGGTTTCTTTCAATATCCCAAATGTATCCATATCTTCCACCTTCTATATTAATTCTAATTTCTCTTATTCCATAAAGAGGTACTTCACTAGTGAATATTTTTTCTTCTTTTAATTTTTCTTCTTTTAATTTTCCAAGCTCTGCTAAAATATCTTGTTCTTTTTTAATAGCCTTATATGCTTCTTGGACAAATTGAAAAGCTCTTTCACTTCCCCCATGATCTGGATGATATTTTTGACAAAGAATTCTCCATCTCCTTTTTAATTCTTTCGGAGGAAATACATTTAAAGGAGTTTTAATTCCAAAAGCTTTTTTATATTTGATTAAATTTAAATCCATAATATGAACATCTCTTTTCGTCTTGCTTTTTTACCTCTGGTTAGAATTGTAAATCCTTCTGGTATAAAATTTTCAAGAGGAGATATATTCTTTCTGGCTTGAGTAAGAGAAGGAAATACTCCAGCGGCAGTTAAGATATGGGCTAAAGTCCAATTCTTTTCCATAACTATAAACTCTTCTCCATCTAAAGGCCCAAAGAACATTTCTTTGTCCTCTTCTGTAACATTTGGAGATATGAAATTTAAGCCGCTAGACATTCTTTTTACTCCATATGGGTTTTTATAAATGATAAAGGAACATGCTGATTAAGATCATATAAAAGCATAGTCTGAATAACTTTAGCTTTTTCATCTGGAGTACCAGATAAATTTTTAGCTAATTGTTTAATTCGCTTTTCCATTTTAGTATTCCTCTGGAGTTATGATATGAATTGCTGACCCACTAGTTGAATCCAAGCAAGCCCAAAGTTTAAAATTTTTCCTGCCAAGCTTGCAAAAAAATTCTACCAGGGAAGAACCTTTCTCCGCATTACGGATTGCATTTCTGGCAACATTCAAAACATCCCAAAGTCTACCATTATAATCTTGAGTAGAATTTTCGGGAGGAGTACAAGCGTTATGGACGGATCTAGAAATTCGATATTTCCAAGACATATCACAACCGACTTGAAAAATTTCATTTGCCATTTCGGTAACGTCTACCAAAATACCATCCTTAACCGCTTGATTTGCCGTATAAGAAAAAATTACATTTAAATCATCCATATTTTTTTATCTCCTATTACAGCTTATCAGAATTTATTTTGAATGTCAATAAAATTTTTTGTGTGGGAGTATGAGGAATCGAACCTCAATACATTGTTACTGCAAACATGCCTTTGTTTTACCAATGTTTCCCCAAGTTGGCATCTTATTTGAAATACCTTTGCAAAGCATGAAACGCCACGTTCTATATTTCAAATAAGCCTTGGTACTCCCTTAGATGTTAAGCCAACATTTCAGAATTTGCCGTTCCCCTTCTTACCCTTTCTGCCATACGGTAAAGATCCTTTAATTCAGTTTTCGATTTTTTCATCAATTCTTCGACTTTCCAGTTATCAGTTTTTACAGGATCATCACCAGAAAGATGTTTTGCAAAAAGCGTATTCGTTATAAAGAGTGCCATGTCAATTTTTCTCATCATTTTGTTTCTCCTTGTTTGAGTTTCTATATACATTCTATCTTATATAAGAAATTTTGTCAAGCATTATTTTGCATTATTTTGGACGCACGAATCCTGCGTATGCAAGATTCATGCCAATGTAAACTATTGAATTTGTTAGATTTTATGATGAACTTGAGGTTGAAATTAGATATGGATTTTCTGCCTTATATCTTTTTGAAACTTTGTTTTGAATAGTGTTTAGATGAACATTCTCACCCCAAAGGTAGGCTATATGAGCAAGCGTCTTTTCTGTATACTCTTGATCAAGATCCATTCCGACATGTCTATGTTCAAGGTTCAATTCTCTTCGTCCATCCTGTACCATAATTTTAGGGATTCCAGAATGAGCAAAACTTTTTATTATTAGTTCTTTAACCTCTTCTTTCTTCTTATCGGTAACAACAATCTTTTCAGAGTAAGGATCTTTTTGTTTGACATACAGGTAAAGCTCAAGATCCCTTGTAAGCTCATCAGTTAAAAAGTTTTGCATGAAGAACCAATCATTGTGAGTCCTTAGAGTCTCAAACATTTTTTCTCTACCTAACATATCCCCTGTATCCCAATCTTTTCTTTTTTGCATATTTGGCTCTTCATCATAGGCTTCTCCAAATCTACCCTTATCGTATCGGTTTACAAGATCATACCACATCTCACTACCTATCAAATAAGGATTCATAGCAAATGGATTTTTAGCTTTGACTAGTGCATTGGTATAATTATATTCAGCGTGTTCTTCACTAGTCAAAAGATTTTCATTAAAAAGTTTTCTCAAGATAAGCTCATGCCAATAAGTAGCAAATCCCTCATTCATGTATTTCGTTTTTACATGGGGCCAAATGTATCTTCCCTGATATCGTAAGATCTCAAGAATATCTTTTTGCCAGTCTGATAAGACTCTGGAGTTATCTATAACGAAACGTAGTAAATCTTCTGTAGGCTCAACTGGAATTTGATTTTTTAATTTCATCCAAAGATTATGATTAAATAAATCCCTTTCTACATCTGCTTCTTGAGCTAAATCATTATTATCTACAAATAGATCATCATACTGTGTAGTTTTTCTTTCATGAGCTTTCTGTTTCATTTTAGCAAAAATTCTATTTCTCTTTTCATCTTCTGTCTCTTCTGTTTCAAAAGGAGAAGAATGAAGATAAATAGCATGTCCAGCGTCCACCGTTTTTTCAAGTATCTCAATTCCATATTTCCGCTCATAGTCATTGAATCTATCAGAAGCGGCAATAAACTTAGATACAATATCTTTGTCTAGTTCATCATGGTATTTGTTCATTGTAGAAAAAGAAACATGTCCTACAACGTGAGCTACCACAAGAGCTTGAACAGCAAAGGTATTATTTTTCATTAAATAGGATCTGGCAGGATTAGTAGTAATGACTACTTCCATAGGAAGACCACCTAAAGAATGTTCGTAGATAGTTTTAAGCCTTTCGTAATCTCTTCCAAATTTCCAGTTAGAGATTTGCCCTGGCATCCCATAAGCCATAATTTCAAGCATCTTATTTTCTGGTACAATATCAAATTCAATAGGAACAAACTCCAATCCCTCTTCTTCGGCAATTTGATATATTCTTTCTTCTAACTTGACTAGTCTTTGAAGTTCTAATTTATCCATTAGTTTTCCCTTCTATGTCTTGTATTCCTAACATATGTTTTAAAGCAGATCTGATATGCTTTTTTTGACGGATTACAGACATAAAGAAATGTTTATCATGATTTATCCAGAAATTTCCCTCATTGCCAAATTTTTTTTCTTCAAAATTCCATTTCTTTTTCATTGCTGGCATCAGATTTGAATAATCACCAGATGGTTTTACTTCTATGTAACTAAACATGTTTACTTTTTCAAGAAGGTCTTCTATTTTGGAAACAGTAGTATGTTCATCAAAATCCTCTCCATCGGAGCAGTATAGACTGTAGATGTTCCATTCATCAGTAGGATATTCGGCATCTATCATCTGAATAGCTTTTTCAATAGCGGTATAGCAGTAAGTACCACCAGTAGTTCCCCTATTGAAAAATGTATCTTCATCTACTTCTACAGCTACATCAGAATGTTGTATAAATCTAATTTGAACATGCTCATATTGACTTCTTAAAAATTCAACCATCCAAAAGAGAAGACTTCTAACTAAATATTTCTTCTGGATATCCATAGATCCCGATACATCCATTTTAGCAATGACTACAGCATTAGAACAAATTTCAATATCCTCATCTACGGTTTTAAATCTTAAATCATCATCGTCTATCATGATATGATTTTCTTGAGCTTTGACATCTCCTATAAAAACCAATTTAATTGCTTCATGGATATCAAAGTTAGCTTGCTTCAATGCATTTTGAGCAGTTTCTAAATCACAATCTGTTTGAGCTACTATTTCTCCACTAAGAATAGCGTTTCTTTTAATAGCTTCAAACATGGTACGCTTCTTATGTACTCTGGACAGCGGCCCGACTTTCGAAATGGAGTTAGTAGTCCAGCCCTTAGAGATAATTGTGCTGTTTTTATCTTTCTCTTCTAAGTAAGGCAATCCAAGATCTTCAAACATGATTTTAAGAAGATAATCAATATCTACTTCTGTCTCTAGGTAGTCGGAACCCATTTGATCACCAGCACCACCTTTATTACTACCTGTAGGTCTTTCATCCAAAATGTCACCAGCTTTCTTATCACCTTGACCAACTCCAGCCACACCTTTTTTACCATATCTAAATTGATAGTCTTTCAATCCTCTTACTGGAACCTTTATAGTTCTTTTTCCGTCTTCTCTAGTGATAATAGATTCTTCACCAATGACATTCTGGATGTTATCCCTAATAGCTTTGTCTACTTTCTTCTGGTGTCTAGCGGCATCTTTAGTGCCTTTGTTTATATTCCAATCGTCATGGTATACTATAGCCATTTTTTATCCTTTTTTTCTCTTTTTATTAGTTCTCTCTTCTGAGGATCTCACCTACAAAGGCAAGAAGATGTTTAGCACAATTCGGACAATAGCCTTTAGCCAATAAAGTCTGCATAGCTGTATCTCTACGCCTTTCAGCTTTCGGAGAAGTAACGGTAGTATCAGCGATAGAAAGAGTGACAACATTTTTAAGATCACTCATAAGCTTCTTTTCTATAGCAAGCTTTAAAGGACTATACGTTCTCCATGTAAATTCTTTCTTTTGAAGTAACGTATCTCCAAGATAGACAAAAATACCTTTTCGGAAATCCTTCTTTGACTCTTTAGGAATCCCGATTTGCTCTTCGATTGCTCTCATTATATCTTCATCAGGTTCTTTAAATTCTCCAACGCTATCAAGAACAGTTACATTTTTGCAGTATGCCGTAACATTGACCATGTATCTTCCAAATAATTCATCGGCTTGATCATCGTAGGCATGTACAAAGGCTTTACTTACTTCCCTCTTTGCGAATTCCCTGTATTCCGATAGGATAGAGTCAGAATCAGCGGTAAGCAATTGTTCAAAAGCTTTTCTGCTTTTTTCATCATGTCCAATATGATGATCAAAAGTATTTCTAATGGAGCGGATCATATCCAATGCAGTAATACAACCGCAATATTTACTATCTCCAGTATCAACACTTTCTTTAGCCGCTAAGATAATATTCAGAGCGTTCATAATGAATCTTGGAGAAATACCATTCATACATTCATTATGAGCTTTACCCTCTTCACGTAATTTTCTTATGTCAAAGTCTTTGCCTTTAGCAAATTCTTCTAGATATTCTCCATTGTATAACTTCATTTTCTTGATCAGGTTTATTTGATCAGAATGATAATACCTTGTCAGTACCGCAAATTGAGCGGCAACTTCTAGAGCTTGAGGAGAAATATGAATATTGGTAAATTCAGAGTCGGCAATAATTTTCTTGTAAATTTCTACCTCATCTTTTACCCTGTCATTCCAAGGAATATTGATAATATACATCCTGTCATGAAGTGCTTCATTCTCTTTATTGTTCCTGAATTTATCGAATTCAGTATGATTGGTATGAGACAAGATTAATGTATCAATATACATTTGAGGAAATCTTGGAGCTTTGATAGTTTGCTCTTGAGCGGCAGTAATTAAGACATAGTGAAATTTGGTATCTGCTTTTAAAATTTCAATATACTCAATCAATCCACCATTGGCAACCTGTAGCTCACCATCAAAGGTGTAACCTCTAGGATCTGATTCACCATGAATTGCTACTTTACCCATATTGACACTTCCAATCAATTCCGAAACATCTTGACTCTTAGGATCGGAAGGAGTAAAAGTACCAATACCAATTCTTCGCTGTTCGGAAATTTTGACTTGCTCTACAGGTAGGTCATGCCACCTAACAGTACCATCAGTATTTGTGAAATGATCATCCACATTTAATTGACAGACTGGACATAGCGTACCTTCAATTTTTACTCCTAACTTCTCTTCCCAAAAAGCCCTATTGTCTTCTGGAATTGCATGTAAAGGTTCTTCATGCAATGGACAATTAATAAGAGCATACTTAGGAGTATCATCCCTTTCCAGACCTCTCTTTATAAGGGAAGAGATAGTTGACTTTGCAGAAGCGACAGGCCCGACAAGCATAAGGATTCGTTTACCTGTCTCCGTTCTCCTAGCAGAAGCTTTAAGAAATCTCATGATATCATGAATTGCTTCCGCTGTTCGATTACCAAAGATCTCCCCACTAAAGAAATTGTACCATACAAGATCTTCATATCCCTTTGTTAAGATCTCTTTTTCTACAGGAGAAGTACCTTTCTTCATGATCATGTTGTAGATCCTAGCAGGAGATAGGTTTGCAATCTCTGGAGCGGCTTCTACTTTTTGCATGTAGTCAATCAAAGACCCCGACCAGTTAGTTTTTGGAGCGTCCTTTTGTTGATCTAAAGCGATTGTTCTAAAATCCATGTTTTCCCCACCATTTAAGATTTCCATAAGTAATTTCCTTTCCTAAGTTAGTTTTTTTACTTCTTCTATTTTTCCTTCACCTATTTTTTTTGGTTCATTTGACATTATCTTTAAAAGGTCTTCTCTTGAAGTTACTATAATATTTTGATTGGTAGTTGTTCCTCTGATTCCTACTCTTTCTTTAATGACTACTTCTCTTTCTTTAAGATTCTTTAATTCTTTTCTTACTTCTAAATATCCAACGTAATTTTCTTTGCCTATGATCTCCTTGCTAGCGGCAGTTATACCGTTTATAATATTACCAGCAACTTCAACCATTCTTGCTGTGAAATTTCCACCATCAATTTCATCTTGAATTTTATCTAAAATTTGATTGGCTTTTTTAATGTTACCTTTTAATATATCAACTGGATCATTATAATCAATTTCAATTTCATCTCTTTCGGTTAATCTTTCTTCTGGATCTTTCGGTAAATCATTATAATTTAAACCAAAAACCTCATCTAAGGTTGATAAATCTAATTCTTTTTCTTTCATATTATAAACCTCCATCATTTATATAGATATTTATCATACTTAAATAAAAATGTCAAGTATAAAATTAGGACGTTTACAAAATCGTCAAATCTGTTATAATGGTTATATCAAATTAATGGAGGTATGTCAATATGAAAATTAATTCTTATACTGTGGAATTGGAGAATCCAAAATCATGGGATGAATACTTTTATAATTTCTGTGTAACAGCGGCTAGCAATTCTAAATGCCTGTCACGAAAGATTGGTGCTGTAATAGTAAGGGATAAAACTATTTTGTCAACTGGTTATAACGGGCCACCTAGAGGAGTAATGACTTGTGATAAACGCTGGCTCTATGATAAAGAAATACGTAAGGAATTTAATAAAAGAGTAACAGAGAAAGGTAGAAGTGATAAGGTTCTTCCAGAAAATTTCACAATGAATTCAGAAGGAATTTTTCATGATATTAAAGTTGCTGAAAAATGGGAATCTGAATTTAAAGGTATCTGTCCACGTTATGTAAAGGATATGGGATATGGTTCTGGTCAAGGGTTGGAATGGTGTGTAGCTGGTCATGCGGAAAGAAACGCTATAGTAAATGCCGCTAGAATGGGTATGCCTGAATTAAAAAGAAGTTCAATTTACATGTCTTGTGGAGTTCCTTGTACTCCCTGCTTGATTGAAATCATAAATGCTGGTATAGAAGAAATCATATGTACGGAGATTTCTTTTTATGCTTTCGATAGATCATGTAAATATTTGTTAGACAATTCAGGTTTAAAAATTAGGAAATTCGATTTTATAAAGGAGTAGGTATGCAAAAATTATCAGATCTTGAAAAAGATGTCAGAGATAATATAGAAGAAGAATTAGAATCTAAAGCTACAGAATTGGGAATGGATTCCTATAGCTCTTATGCTGGAGGTAATGATTTAAAGTTACTCAAGGATTTTATAGGAATTTGTGCTGATTGTAAAAGCCTACAGTATTGTAAAACTGAATTTGGTAAAGTGTTTGCAAGATGTAGTCATTATGAAATTGGATTAACAGGACAGAATAGAATAACGGAGTGTACTTGTCATGATCCTAAAGGTATTTTATCATTACAAGAAATGTATGCTATGGCAACTCTTATTGATGTAGATCAACCATCAGTAAGGGGATTTATTAGTACAGATCCTAAATTTATGAAGAAGAAAATTCAAAAAAGAATACGGAGGTCAATTAAAATATGAAAATAGTAGCTATAAAGGATGAAGTAGATGGAAATGATTCTGTAGGTACAATGTGGCAGGAGACAAAAATTTTTGATTCTGATACTCCTATAATTGAAGTCATGAAATGGTGTGGTAATTATAGAAGGAGGGTAGTTTTAACTATTCCAGAGAATTCACTAGAAGAATTTCATAAGACAATAAGGAAAATACCTATAAAATAATTTAGGAGCTAAGTATATAAGTTATAGAAGATGGAATAAAAAAAGGGATCTCCTGTGAGGGAAATCCCTTTTACTTTTACTTATTCATACACCGTCTATTATTGCGGTATATTAGTTAGTCGAATCAACTGGTAGAATTCTCTCGCACCAAAAAGA
>Ga0307377_10001969_pt1 | contig 24817 bp, 16 predicted proteins | sample TR3MG_FD_202535 | JGI IMG/M metagenome (GOLD analysis project Ga0307377, IMG submission 202535) | Soil microbial communities from Risofladan, Vaasa, Finland - TR-3 | ecosystem: Environmental > Terrestrial > Soil > Coastal area > Acid sulfate soil | place: Finland: Risofladan, Vaasa | collected...
AACCCACGAACACTGCCAGCACGAACACGGTGAAATGCGGGAGGAAAACCGCCGGCGCGTTGGCGCCGATGAACCAGAACAGCACGGCTGCGATCAGGAAGGTGATTGCCGTGCCCTTGGCCGAGGCCGGTGCACTCGCCTCGCCATGTGCAGGCGCCTTGGGCGGCATGGCCGCCGGCTTGGCCGCCGGGGCCGGCAGCTTGAGGGGGGGCGGCGGCCAGGTGATGCTGCCCTCCTTGATGACCGTCAGGCCGCGGATAGCGTCGTCTTCCATATTGACGTTGATGACCCCGTCCTTGGTCTTGCACAGTTCCTCGGTGAGGCGGAACAGGTTGGTCGCGTACAGCGTCGAGGACTGCTTCGCCAGGCGCGAGGCCAGGTCGGTGTAGCCGACGATGGTCACGCCGTGCTTCACCACCGCCTTGCCCGGCTCGGTGAGCTCGCAGTTGCCGCCCCGTTCGGCCGCCATGTCGACGATGACACTGCCCGGCTTCATGCTCTTCACCATGTCGGCGGTGATCAGCCTGGGCGCGGGCTTGCCCGGAATAAGCGCTGTGGTGATGATGATGTCGACTTCCCTCGCCTGCTTGGCATACATCTCGCGCTGGGCCTGCTGGAAGCCCTCGCTCATCACCTTGGCATAGCCGCCGCCGCCGGACCCTTCTTCCTCATAATCGACCTTGACGAATTCGCCGCCCAGCGACACCACCTGGTCGGCCACTTCGGCACGGGTGTCGTTGGCGCGCACGATGGCGCCCAAGCCGGCTGCGGTGCCGATCGCGGCCAGGCCGGCGACGCCGGCACCGGCGATGAACACCTTGGCGGGCGGCACTTTGCCCGCGGCGGTGATCTGGCCGTTGAAAAAGCGCCCGAAGGCGTTGGCGGCCTCGATGACGGCGCGGTAGCCGGCGACGCCGGCCTGTGAGGTCAGGGCGTCCATCTTCTGCGCGCGGGAGAGCATGCGCGGCAGTGCGTCGATGGCAAGCACGGTGACTTTGCGCGCCGCGAGCTGCTGCATCAGTTCAGGGTTCTGCGCCGGCCAGATGAAGTCGATCAGGGTCTGGCCCTCGTGCATCAGGCCGACTTCTTCCGCAGTCGGCACGCATACCTTGAACACGATGTCGGATTCCGCCCACAGCTTGGCGGCGCTGTCGGCGATCTGCGCACCCGCGGTGCGGTAGGATTCGTCGCTGCAATTCGCCGCGTCCCCGGCGCCGGATTCGACGCTTACTTTGAATCCGAGCTTGATGAGTTTTTCAACGACTTCCGGAACCGTGGCAACACGTTTCTCACCTGCCGCCGTTTCCTTTGGAACACCTATGACCTGAGGCATGAAACCCCCTTATCTATCTGTTGCTGGATGTTGCCACCGTTTGAAGCAGCCGCTGCGTCTGCCTCGTCTGCACGCCACAACGCCAGCCAAGCAGGGATTTTCCACGAGCTTGGCGTTCTACCGGGATGTGCTGTAGTGGGAGCTTGATGCGGCCGCGGGTCGGCACTTGCGTAATGTACTTTTACACGAAAATCCTAGTTTGATGTAGATCAAACATAGCTCAACGCTCCTATGCGCGCGCGCTCAACGCAGGCAGCGCAAAACGCTTGATCAATTCGAACGCGCCCTGGATTATAAGCGCCAGCGCCGCCCCCGGGGACAGCAGCTGCGGGCAGAGTCGTGTTGTCGTTCAGCGCCAGACCTTGCGCGATGCGCTCGCCGTAGCCGCCGGCGACGATGAAAGCGGCGATGGTGGCGGTGCCGACGCTGATCACCGCCGAACTCCGCGACCAGCGGCAAGGCGACAGCAGCGCCTTCACCGGCCCGCCGCAGCCTGCGCAGCGCCGGTGCCCAGAAACTGCAGCGCCGCCAGCCTCGCGTACAGGCCTTTTTCGCGCACCAGCTGGTCGTGCGTGCCGGTGGCGATGATGCGGCCCTCGTCCATCACCACGATGCGGTCGGCGTTCTGCACCGTCGCCAGGCGGTGCGCGACCACCAGCGTGGTGCGGTTCTGCATCAGGCGCGCCAGCGCCATCTGCACGTAATGTTCGCTCGCCGCGTCGAGCGAACTGGTGGCTTCGTCGAGCAACAGCACCGCGCGATCCGCGAGCAGCGCGCGTGCGATCGACAAGCGCTGGCGCTGGCCGCCGGAAAGACGCACGCCGCGTTCGCCGAGAAAAGTGTCCATCCCCTCTGGCAAGCGCTCGATGAATTCGCCCGCGTAGGCCGCGGCGCAGGCTTGCTCGACTTCGGCATCGCTCGCAGACGGGCGGCCGTAGCGCACGTTCTCGCGCACCGAAGCGGCGAATATCACCGGATCCTGCGGCACCAGCGCAAGACGCTTGCGCAGTGCACGCGGATCGGCGCGGCGCAATTCGACGCCGTCCAGGCTGATCACGCCGCTGTCGCTGTCGTAATAGCGCAGCAGCAGCTGCAGCACGGTCGACTTGCCCGCGCCGGAGGGGCCGACCAGCGCGACCGTTTCACCCGGGCGCACTTCGAGCGAAAAATCGGCGAGCGCCAGCGCATCGGGGCGCGAAGGATAGCTGAAGCTGACTTGGTCGAACCTCACTTCTCCGATTTTTCGATCCGGATGCGGTTCGGGCAGCGGCTGCGGGCTCAAAGGCGCGCTGATCTGCGGCTCGGTGGCAAGCAGTTCCATCAGACGCTCGGTCGCGCCGGCGGCGCGCTGCAGATCGCCGACCACTTCGGACACCGCGCCGGACGCGCCCGCGACCAGCACCGCGTAGAACACGAAAGCCGAGAGTTCGCCGGCGCTGATGCGTCCGTCAAGCACGTCGTGGCCGCCGATCCACAGGATCACGCCCACCGCGCCGAAGGCGAGCAGCATCACCAGCGCGATCAGCAGCGCCCGCTGGCGGATACGCTCGGCCGCGGTCGCGAATGCCTGTTCGACGCGCTCGCCGAAGCGCGCCCGGTCCTCGTCCTCGTGGCCGTAGGACTGCACCGTGCGGATCTCGTGCAGCGCCTCGTCGATGTAGGCGCTGACATCGGCCACGCGCGCCTGGCTCGCATGCGACAGTTTGCGCACGCGCCGGCCGTAGAGCAGGATAGGCGCGATCACCAGCGGCACGCCCAGCACCACCAGCGCGGTGAGCTTGGGGCTGGTCACGATCAGCATGACCAGGCTGCCGAACATGATCAAAGTATTGCGCAGCGCGAATGATGCGCTGGAGCCGATCACGACTTCGAGCAGCGAAGTGTCGTTGGTGAGGCGCGAGATCACTTCGCCGGTGCGCGTGACCTCGAAAAAGCCCGGCGACAGATCGAGCAGATGGCTGAACACCGCGCGGCGGATGTCCGCCGTGACGCGCTCGCCGATCCATGAAACGTAGTAGAAGCGCGTGTAGGTCGCGATCGCCATGACCACGATGATCGCGAGCAGCGCGACCAGCGCCGAGTTGAGCAGCGCGGCGTCGCCGCTCGCGAACCCGCGGTCTATGACGCGGCGCAGTCCCTGGCCCAGCACCAGCACGCAACCCGCCGCGACCACCAACGCCACCATCGCGATCGCGACCTGGCGGCGGTAGGGCGCGAGAAAGCCGAGGATGCGCGCGAGCTGGCGGATATCGCGGTTCGCCGGTCTTTCCGGGATGCTGTCTCTTAACCTTGCCACTGTCGCCCTTCTCTATCTGCTTGCGTCGCGGCATACACTCTAGCGCACTACCGGCACGCAAGTTGACCGCATCATTTCCGAAGATGCACAATTGACACGGCTTTGCAGCCGGTCACCACCCGCGCCATTGCTCCCGTTTTGGGAACATGCCATGATGTTCATCCGGTTCGTGGGCACGCACCGCGAGTACGACAAGATCGATGCCGCAACCATTTGAGGTGACAACGATGACACTGCGTCCGATCCGGACCAAACGCGAGCATCAGGCCGCGCTCAGGGAAATCGAAGCGCTGTGGGAGGCGCCCAGCGGTTCACCCGAGGCAGACAGGCTTGAAGTGCTCACACTTCTGGTCGAAGCGTACGAACGCAAGCAGTACCCGATCAAAGCGCCAGATCCGATCGACTTCCTGCTGTTTGTCATGGAAGCGCGCGCGATGACGAGAAAAGACCTGGAACCGTACATCGGCTCGCGCGCCAGGGTCGCGGAAGTGCTGAATCGCGTTCGTCCGCTCACACTGGAGATGATACGCAGGCTTGCGTCGGGGTTGAAACTGCCGGCTGACGTTCTGATTCGCGGGTATGAATTGAAGCGCGCGGCGTGAATTCGTGAACATGCACACCTCCCAGACAATGCCTTTTCTTTTCACTGCCTGAAGATCGTGGAAAGACGGGCTTCTCCAAGGGGTGCCCCGCTGCTGGCCGGCATAGCGTACGGCGCTGGAGTTTGACTCCGCCCTACCGTCTGCCGCCAGCGTAGCCGGGCTTCCTGTGTTGATGGCGCACGATCAGAATTCGAATGTGGCTTTCGAGATTTCGGTATACGACCGAGTGCGGGAAAACCTTCAGCGGAAAAGATCTTCTTCCCCTTGTCGTTGGTGTACCGAGGTCGGGGTGTTCAACCAAGAGCTTGGCGATGCGTTCGAATTCTTCGAGAAAGCGCGCAGCAACCGCCGGTCCAGCGTGTTCGTTGTAAAAATCCAAGGCGTCGGCAACGTCTCGCTCCGCCCCAGGGTGGAGCGAGTAAGTCATCGCGGCAGTCGTGCTCGAAGCCGGGCGATGGCTTCCTCCCCTGGAACTTCCACGATCGAACCGGATTCCAATTCGGCTTCCCGTCGATCCGCTTCTCGCTCCCAAGCGGCCTCGACTTCAGGGTCTGAATCAAGACTGGCGATCAACCTCTCAAGCAGGTGCGATCGCTCAGCCGGAGGTAAGCGCAGGACTTCGGCCTCCAGCGACTCCAGGTTCCTGCTCACGCTGACCTCCGCTACGGTAGTTGCTTAATAAGCTGTAGTTTACCACGACGTGCGGGGATCACCGTCGCGCATACGGCATAGCCCGGCAAAGTGCATTCTTGCGACTGCCTGAAGATCAAGGAAAGACGGGCTTCTCCAAGGGGACGCCCCCGCTGCCGATCGGCGCGGCGTGCGGCCCTGGGGCTTCAGGCAGGCGAGCGTTGCGCTCTTCCCGTCCTTCCCCCTCTGCCGGCGCCATCGGATCCTCGCCCCAGATGCGGGCGAGGGTGGCTTGGATTTTCTTCTCGAAGCGGGTGATCAGTTCGCGGTTGGCGGCGACCAGCGCTTGCTCGGCTTCGATCTCGGCGACGATGGCGCGCTGGGTGGCGAGGCGTGGGAGGGGGATTTGAATGGAGGACAGGACGCCTTGATTCAAATTCTTCATGGTGACACCAATAGCCTGTTCTTCCAGATACTGCTTCACGTTCGGAGACGCGATTTGGAAAAACGCAAAACGGGCAAGGCACTGATCCTTGAGCCGAATGACAAAACTGCCAGTGCCACATAGCCAGCCATTCATCCCTGATGTAACAACGCCACATCTTCCCATTTCGCCGCGTCGTCCGATGACAATATCATCTTCGCGAACGGTGAACTCCTTGAGACGATCTCTGGTAGCTGGGGAAACCATCTTCACGCCGTCAGTGGTGATGATTCCATCGACAATGTTCTGTGGATTGATGACTGGAATGCCGCCTTCAACGTAATCGCTCTGATGAAGCGCGCTACCGAACGGTCCGGTCACAATGGCTTCACACACTTCGCCCAACTCGACGATCGGCCAGTCGGGGTGAATGGGGATGTGGGGGCGGTAGTGGTCGAGGACGGCGCGTGCGCCGTTGATGACTTTCTGGTAACCCTCAATCTCCGCCACGATCTCCTTCTGCACCTCCAGCGGCGGCAGGGGGATTTGGATGCTCTTCAAAATTGGAATGTTCAGACCGCTTCGCTCGGTATCTCCGGTGAGCGCGCGGATGTCGGAATACATTGAGCGCAACGTCCAAAAGATGAATTCTGAAATCGCTCTGGGTGGATTCGCTGGCGTCATCGCTACCAACGACTGATTGCAGGTAGCTCCCTGCATTCGGAGCAACGCAACTGTCCCGCGGGTTTTCCCTTGTCCGTTAAGAGCGATCAACACACTGTCTTTCGGCAGGACTCTGGCATTCGAGTTCTCCACTGCTTTCGGTGTGATTCGTTTCTCGCAGTCCCAAATTTCAAATCCGTGGATGTCACCTGACACGAGCCAAGGCACCGTACCGCCCTCGTAATACTCAGCCACAGTCGATGTCGGGGTTCCACCGGTGATGAACGTGCATATTTCGCCTAGCGAAACAGTCGGCCAATTCGTTTGAAGCAAGCGCGTCTGGTCGCCATACCGCTCCGCGCTCAGGTTGTAGTCACCATTCGCGGCAATCTTCTCTTTGGGGACGATCAGCCCGCAGGTCGGCTGGAGGTCGGCGGTAGGTTGCTTGCTGCGCAGGGCCTGGAGGTAGGCGGCGAGCTCGGCCTGGACTTTCGGGAGGTCGTTCTTGTCGAAGGCACGGCGCTGGGCACCGAGGCCGAAGCCGTCGTTCTCCACTTTGAAGAAGGCGATGGTGTCGGCAGCCTTGGCGATGGATTTGTCGAGGATGAGGATGCTGGTCTTCACCCCGGAGTAGGGATTGAAGCAGCCCGCCGGCAGCGACACCACGGCGACAAGGGAATTCTCGACGAGCATCTTGCGCAGGTCTTTATAGGCGGTCTGGCTCTGGAAGATGATGCCCTCGGGCACGATGATGCCTGCGCGGCCGGTGGGCGTGAGGTGCTCCGCCATGTAGTCCACGAACAGGACTTCGCTGCGCTTGGCCTGGATGGAGAAACGCTTATGCGGTTTGATGCCACCTTTCGGGGACATGAAAGGCGGGTTGGCGAGGATGACGTCGGCGAATTCGTTCCAGCGCTCTTCCGAAGTAAGGGTGTCGTATTCATAGATGTGCGGATCGGTAAAGCCGTGCAGATACAGGTTCACCAGTGACAGGCGCACCATGTCGGGCGAGATGTCGTAGCCCTTGAAGTTCCTGGCGAGGCGCCCCTTATCGTCGGGGGTGAGATTGCTGTGGCCCTTGGCATCGACGTTGGTGCGCAGGATGTGCTTGTAGGCGGAGATGAGGAAACCAGCCGTACCGCAGGCTGGGTCGAGAACGGTCTCGTTCTTCTGCGGGGCGAGGACCTCGACCATGAAATCGATGATGTGGCGCGGTGTGCGGAACTGCCCGGCATCGCCCTGCGAGCCGAGGACGGAAAGCAGATACTCGAAGGCATCGCCGAGGCGCTCGCTGTGGTCGTATGAAAATTCGTCGATGATCTTGAGGAAGGCCTTCAGCGTCTCGGGGTCGCGGTAAGGCAGGTAGGCATTCTTGAAGATGTCGCGAAACAACGGCGGGATGCCGGGGTTCTCCGGCATCTTGGAAATGCCTTCGTCGTAAAGGCCGAGCATCTCGTGCCCGCCGAGCGACGGCGCCATGAGCTTGGCCCAGCCGTAGCGGGCGTAGTTCCCGGTGAAGAACTTGCGCTTGCCACCGAGTTCCTCTGACTCGGCGTCCATGTCGTCCATGAACTTGTAGATCAGCGCGATGGTGATCTGTTCGACCTGGGACTTGGGGTCGGGCACCTTGCCGACGAGGATGTCGCGGGCGGTGTCGATGCGGCGTTTGGTGTCGGTGTCGAGCATCTACTTCTATTTCCTTCGTGTCTTCGTTGCTGTTCCACGATCCGCGATGCGGCGACGCTCCAGCATCCGTCGCGTCTTTTGCAGGTCAGCTGCGATGAGTTTCTCGTCGGGCAGGACCGTGCGGTACTCGGCGGCAAGCACTTTGTTCGGCAGGTTGCCGAGAGCATAGCGGGCAAGGGCCTCGTCTTTTTCCGCACAGAGGATCAGGCCCACCGGCGGATTTTCATCGGCTCGGGACCAGTGCACGGCCGCATAACCCAGGTAGGTGTGCATCTGGCCGGCATCGGCGTGTGTGAAGCGGCCGAGCTTCAGGTCGATGAGAACGAGGCAATGCAGGCGGCGATGGTAGAAGACGAGGTCCACGCGATACCACTGGTCGCCGATACGCAGGCGCCGCTGCCGGCCGACGAAGCAGAAATCGCCGCCGAGCTCCAGCAGGAAGGTTTCGAGATGCCGGATCAGCGCCGCTTCGAGGTCGGTTTCTGAGTACTCGTCGCGCAAATCGAGGAACTCGAGAACATAGGGGTCCTTGACCTCCTCCTCGGGCGACATTCTGTCGCCAGGCTGTGGAAGCGCGCCCTTCGTGAGCATTGCCGCCTTGTTCCGCGAAACGGCCGCGCGCTCGTAAAACTGCGACTGGATCTGGCGGTCGAGTTGGCGCACAGACCAACCAGCGCGCAGTGCCTCGGTCTCGTAGAAGGTTCTGGCGTTTTTGTTCTTTACCGCCAGCAGGCGCACGTAGGCCGACCAGGGAAGTGGAAATCGGGCGGCGTTTCGGGCGAAACCCGATTCTTCAGACGGTGTCTGAAGAATCGGGTTGGCAGGCCAAAACAGGTAGAACTTCTTCATCTGACTGAGGTTCACCACGCCAAATCCACGCCCGTAGCGGCGCGTCAAATCATCGGAAAGCCGCGTCAGCACGGCCTCGCCGTACTCCGCCCGTTCCTTGCCTCCCTGTTCGTACTCGACGATTTGGCGGCCGATTTCCCAGTAGGTCGCGGTCATGACTGCATTGACCGTGCGGGCTGAGGCCCGGCGGGCGGCCTCCAGCACCCCGGCGATCCCGCTGACGAGGTCGCCATAGGCGGCGTATTCCCGGTGCACGGGAATCTTCGTACGCCTGACTGCGGTTGTGCGTGGCTTACTCATGTGCCGCACTTTACGCGACGAACTGATTCAAGGAAACGTAGTCCTTGACGTACTCCGGCACCAGCGCGCGGTACTTCGCCGGCACCGCCTTGAAGTCGCGGGTGGAAAACATCGGATGGGTCGCGAGCACGGTGTAGTCCTTGCTATCGATGATATGGCGCACCTGGTCGCTGGTGACGTAGGCCTTGAAAAAAGTCTTGATGGCCGGGATGGCAGCGGCCTCTTCGGGCTTGGTGTCGGCGACGAACTTGGAGAATTCCTCTTCCAGCAGCTCATCCTTGGATTTGAAGCGGGGAATGAGGCCGAAGACCTTCTCCAGGATCTCGCGCAGCGTCAGGCGGCGGTCCACGGCGGCGGCTTTGCGCAGCTTGTCGAGGGTGTAGTACTCCTCGGGCTTGTCGAACACCTCGCGGTTGACGTAGTCGATCACGCGGTCCCACTGCCCGGATTCGACGGCGGCGGCGACGGTCTCATTGGCGCGGATGACGCCTTCGAACTTCTCGAAGAACATGCGGTCGATCTTCATGCCCTCGGACGTGATCTGCTCGACGCGCATCGATGCGAGGATGTCGGCGCCGAGGTGCTCATACGTGCCGCCTACGACCACCGGGCCTCCGCCTTCCTTGCCGCCCTTGCTTTTGGGCAGAGGCAGCTTCAGCACTTCGTCGTAGTTGAACTCTTCCTCGAAGTATTCGCAGTTGGCAAAGAAGTCGAAGAGCTTGAAGGCCGTTTTTAACGGATGCTGCACGCCTTCCTTGCGGCTGTCGTCGAAGAGCAGCTCCAGAAAGTCGTGCTTGCGCGTGCCGCGTCCCTTGATCTGGATGAAGTCGGTGGGCGAAAAGATCGGACGGAACAGACCGAGGTTGAGGATGTCTGTGCAGTCGTAGCCGGTGGTCATCATGCCGACGGTCACGCAGATACGCGCCTTGCTGGTCTTATAGGTGGGAATGAAGTTGCCCGAGCCGAGCAGCTTGTTGTTGCTGAAGTTGATGGTGAACTGCTGCGCCTCGGGTATCTGTGAGGTGACCTGCACGGCAAAGTCAGACTGGTACTTGCCGGGGAACATGCGGTCGGCCATCAGATTGAGTATCTGCGCCAGCTTGGCGGCGTGATTCTGGCTGACGGCGAAGATGATCGATTTGCCGATTTCGCCGCTGACCGGGTCGCGCAGGGCGTTTTCGAGAAAGGTCTTGCACAAGAGCTGGTTGGTTGCCTCTGCGAAGAAGCGTTTTTCGAACTCACGCTGCTTATAGGCCTGTTGCTGGTCCTCGCCGGTGTCATCGGTGAACGAGACGACAAAGCCCTGTTCGGAAAGCAGCTCGGTAGTGATCTCAGTGCGGGCGTCCACTACGGTCGGGTTGATCAGGTAGCCCTCCTTCACGCCGTCGAGCAGCGAGTAACGGAAGGTCGGCTGGCTGTTTTCGCAACCGAAGGTGCGGTAGGTGTCGAGCAGTAGGCGGCGCTCGGCCTCGCGCGGGTCGCGGGTGCCCGGCTTCGAGCTGTCGAACCGGCGGAGGTAATCGCGCGGCGTGGCGGTGAGCCCCAGCTTGTAGCCGATGAAGTAATCGAACACGGCGCGGGCATTACCGCCAATGGAGCGGTGCGCTTCGTCGGAGATGACGAGATCGAAGTCGGTCGGCGAGAACAGCTTCTGGTACTTGTTATTGAAGAGCAGGGATTGCACGGTGGTGACGACAATCTCCGCGCGTCGCCATTCGTCGCGGCTTTCCTTGTAGATCACCGCCTTGCAATCGGCGGACAGCAGCGCCACAAAGGCTTTCCAGGCCTGATCCTCAAGCTCAAGGCGATCGACCAGGAAAAGCACGCGGCTGGCGTTGCCGGAGCGGAGGAAGAGCTTGATGACGGCAGCCGCGGTAAGGGTCTTGCCGGTGCCCGTTGCCATCTCGAACAGAAAGCGATCCTTGCCTTCGCCAACGGCGGCCTGAAGGCTGTGAATGGCCTTGAGCTGATAGGGCCGGAGAAAACGCAGCTTATTAGCCTGGATGTATCCGGTGCGCTCCGCTTCGCTGCGCCACCCGGCCTCCGACTGGTAGTTCGGACGTTGGGTACGAACGATGTAGTCCTCGCCCACCTGCTCTTCGATCAGGCTCTGCGGATTGGGCGTGACCTTCTGGTAGCCGGTGACGGAGTCCGGGGTCGGAAACGAGGTGATGACGTAAGGGTTGCCGCGTTCGAGGTCCCAGAAGTAGTGCAGGTTGCCGTTGGAGAGGATGACGAACCGGCAGTTCTGGGAGCGCGCGTACTTGCGGGCCTGTTCCTTGCCGACGAGGGGATTCTTGTCCTCGGCTTTGGCTTCGAGGACGAGGAGCGGGAAGCTCCTGGCGTCGAGCAAGAGAAAATCGACGAACCCTTTTGTGCTCTTCTCGAAGTTGTCGCCGAGCGCGTCCAGGTCGGTTGACTTGATCGTAACGCTGGGTTCGAGACAAATGTTCGCGGGCGCGTTGCCTTCCTGGAAGAACCGCCAGGCAGCCGCTTCGAGCAGCTTGTTGATGTTGATGCGGGCTGTGGCTTTTTTACGCTCAGCGCGCCAAACGCCGCTCCAAAGCCACGATCCAGTGCTCCATCGGCAGCGCGGTTCCGCCTTGAAGGTGACTCAGGCAGCCGATGTTGGCGGTCACGATGGCCTGCGGCGAACCGGCGTGCAAAGCTGCGAGCTTGTTCGCCTTCAGCTGCTCCGACAGCTCCGGCTGCGTGATCGAGTAGGTGCCGGCCGAGCCGCAGCACAGGTGGCTGTCGGCGACCGGCGTCAATTCGAAGCCCGCCGCGGTGAGAATGCGCTCGACGACGCCGTTTATCTTCTGCCCGTGCTGCAGCGTGCAGGGCAGCTGCAAGGCGAGTTTCGTCGCATCCGTGCGCGGTGCCGTCTTGGCGACGAGCGGCTGCAGCCGCTCCAGTTCGGCGTCGATCACTTCGGCGAGGTCCTTGGTCAGGGCGCTGATTTTTTCCGCCTTGGCGGCATAGGCCGGATCGTGCGCGAGCAGATGGCCGTATTCCTTCACCGTCACGCCGCAGCCGCTGGCGCTCATCACGATCGCTTCGACGCCGCGCGTTCCGCCCTCCGATGCAGGTTCGACGTAGGGCCACCAGGCGTCGATCAGCGCGCGCATATCGGCGAGGCCGTCTTCCTGGGCATTCAGATGGTAGCGCACCGCGCCGCAGCAGCCGGCCTGCGGCGCCTCGAACAGCGAAATGCCGAGCCGGTCGAGCACGCGCGCGCTCGCCGCATTGATGTCCGGCGCGAGCGCCGGCTGCACGCAGCCGGCGAGCACCAGCATTCTGCGTGCGTGGCGCGCGGGCGGCCAGGCGCCGGACACGGGCACAGCGGCAGGAATCTTCTCCTGCAGCGCGAGCGGCAGCACCGGGCGCATCCAGCGCCCCAGCCCGAGCAGCGCCGCGAACAGGGTGCGCCGCGGCAGCACCGCGCGCAAGGCGCGGCGCAGCAGCCGCGAGCGCAGCGGCCGCGGCACGCGCTCCTCGGCGAGCTTGCGCCCGATGTCGACCAGATGGCCGTACTGCACGCCGGACGGGCAGGTGGTCTCGCAGGCGCGGCAGGTGAGACAGCGGTCCAGGTGCAGCAGCGTCTTCGTTGTGACCTCGGCACCTTCGAGCATGCCCTTGATCAGGTAGATACGCCCGCGCGGCCCGTCGAGCTCATCACCCAGCAGCTGATAGGTCGGGCAGGTCGCGTTGCAAAACCCGCAATGCACGCATTTGCGCAGAATGGCATCGGCCTCCCTGCCTGCGCGCGTGTCCTTGATGAAATCGGCCAGCTCAGTTTGCATGGCGCAGATGCGGCGAAAATCCGTTCATAGATCGGGGTACATCCGGCCGCGGTTGAAAATGCCCGCGGGGTCGAAAGCCTGCTTCAGATTGCGGTGGATTTTCGCCAGCGGGGACGCCAGCGGCGTGAACACGCCCGCACTCTTGTCCGCCGCGCGAAACAGCGTGGCATGCCCGCCCGCGCGCGCCGCCGCCTCGCGCACAGTGCGCGCATCGGCTTTGCTCACCAGCCACCTGAGCGACCCTCCCCACTCGATCAGGTCCTCCCCGGGGAGCGCAAGCGATGGCGCGACCGATGGCAGCGACAGGCGCCACAGCGGTTTATCGCCAGCGAAGAAGGGATCGGTCTGCTCCCGGATTCCTTGCCAGTAGCTCTGCGCCTGTTCGGCAGCCAGCTGCTCCCCGCCGAGCATCGCGCTCGCGGCCTGGACGGCGCTCGCCGCGCCCGACAGGCGCAGCGTAAGATTGCCGCCGGTCCAGGTGCAGGCGCTGATCGGCAGCGGCTTTCCGCCCCAATGATTGAGCATCGCCAGCGCTTTGTCCTGGGGCAATTCCTGCCTGAGCGTCGCCTCGGCAAAGGGCAGCGGCGGCACCTTGAGCGAGACTTCCAGTATCAGGCCCAGGGTACCCAGCGACCCCGCCATCGGGCGCGAGATGTCATAGCCGGCGACGTTTTTCATGACCTGGCCGCCGAAAGTCAGGTCGTCGCCGCGCCCGTCGAGCATGCGCACGCCGAGCACGAAATCGCGCACCGCGCCCGCAGCCGCCCGCCGCGGGCCGGAGAGTCCCGCGGCCACCATCCCGCCCACGGTTGCGCCGGGACCGAAATGCGGCGGCTCGAAAGCGAGTTGCTGGCCTTTGGCGCGCAACGCGTCCTCGAGCTCCGCCAGGGGCGTGCCGCAGCGCACGGTGATCACCAGTTCGCTCGGTTCGTAGGCGACGATTCCGGTGTAGGCGCGCGTATCCAGCACCTCTCCCTCGAGCCTCTGGCCGTAGAAGTCCTTGGTGCCGCCGCCGCGCAGCCGCAGCGGCTTTTTTTCCGCCGCAGCGGAACGGATCTGCTCGGCGCAGCGTTCGATGACTTGTTCCATATATTGAGCCTACGACATGAGGGGATATCCCCCAAGGGGACTTCCTTCGGGGCGGATCCCCTCATGCTTCCCTATATCAGGGCCATTTCGGTAATTCTGAAATGGCATATCAGAAACGGGGCAAGCCGGGCTGCGGCAACTGCCCGTCCTTGACATGCATGCGGCCGAACTCCGCGCAGCGGTGCAGCGTCGGGATGTTCTTGTCCGGATTGAGCAGGCCTTCCTCGTCGAAAGCGCGCTTCACCGCGCGAAACATCTCCAGTTCGCCGGGCGTGAACTGCAGGCACATCTGGTTTATTTTTTCTATGCCCACGCCGTGCTCGCCGGTGACGGTGCCGCCCACGGCTATGCTCTTTTCCAGCACTTCGCCGGCGAAGGCCTCGGTGCGGCGCAGCTGGTCCGGGTCGTTGGCGTCGAACAGGATCAGCGGATGCAGATTGCCGTCGCCCGCGTGAAACACATTGGGGCAGCGCAGGCCGTATTTCTTCTCCATGGCGGCGATGAAGCGCAGCACTTCACCAAGGTGTTTCCTCGGGATGGTGCCGTCCATGCAGTAGTAGTCGGGCGAGATGCGGCCCATCGACGCGAACGCCGCCTTGCGCCCGGACCAGAACTTGAGGCGCTCGGCTTCGTTCTGGGAAATGCGAAAATCGTAGGCGCCGGATTGCTTCAGCACCGCGGTCATGCGCGCGATCTCGTCCTCCACCTCTTCCGCGGTGCCGTCGGATTCGCACAGCAGCAGCGCGGCCGCGTCGAGGTCGTAACCGGCATGCACGTATTCCTCCACCGCGCGCGTCGCGGGCTGGTCCATCATCTCCAGCCCGGCCGGGATGATGCCTGCGGCGATCATGTCGGCGGTCGCATTGCCCGCCTTCTCCACGTCGTCGAAGGCGGCGAGGATCACGCGCGCGGTCTGCGGCTTGGGGATCAGCTTGACCGTGATTTCCGTCGCCACGGCGAGCATGCCCTCGGATCCGATCAGCAGCGCAAGCAGGTCGTAGCCCGGCGCATCCAGCGCCTCGCTGCCGAATTCGACCATGTCGCCCTCGATGGTGCAGGCGCGCACGCGCATCACATTGTGCACGGTCAGGCCGTACTTGAGGCAGTGCACGCCGCCGGCGTTCTCAGCGACGTTGCCGCCTATGGAACACGCAATCTGCGAGGACGGATCGGGGGCGTAATACAGGCCGTAGGGCGCGGCTGCCTCGGAGATCGCCAGGTTGCGCACCCCCGGCTGCACCCGTGCAATCCTGGCGACGGGATCGACCGCAAGGATGCGCTTCATTTTGGCGAGCGACAGCAGCACGCCCTTGCCGTGAGGCAAGGCCCCGCCGGAGAGGCCGGTGCCGGCGCCGCGCGCCACCACCGGCAGCTTGTGTTCGCGGCAGGCGCGCAGCACGCGGCAGACCTCGTCTTCGTTCTGCGGCAGCGCCACCACCATCGGCTGCGCGCGGTAGGCCGACAACCCGTCGCATTCGTACGGCTTGGTGTCCTCCTCCTGGTACAGCACGGCCTCGGCCGGCAGGATGGCGCGCAGCGCTTTGACAGCCGTGGCCTGGCGCAGCGGATCGAGCAAGCGAAAACCTTCATTCATGGTGGAAGAACCTGGGCAGGGTGCGAAATTCGGGTGTGCGCATGGAGAGTGGACAACCACACTATCCAACACTGTCCATGTTAGGCACGGACCCCGGATGTGTCAATCGAATGACCGGATAAGCTTTCGTATTCCCGAAGGCCGCTAGCGCTTCGCGTTCCTTTGCTAAGATGTCCGTTGTCCGAATATCGCAGTCCCGCTCTAATGTCAGCCACCGGTCACACTATTCTTAGGCGCATGTTCCCGTTTCTCGGCTGGCCCAGGCCGGGCAGACAGAGCCTGCGCGACGACGTGTTCGCCGGCATCACCGTAGCGCTGATCGTCATTCCCCAATCGCTGGCCTATGCGCAGCTCGCCGGACTCCCCGCCTATTACGGCTTGTATGCCTCGCTGCTGCCTTCTATCGTAGGCGCCTTGTTCGGCTCCTCGGCCCAGTTGTCGACGGGGCCGGTGGCCATGACTTCGCTCCTGACCGCAGCAAGCATCGCGCCGCTTGCGCCCATGGGCAGCGACGCGTTCATCGCCGATGCTGTGCTTCTGGCACTGTTGTCGGGACTGTTCCAGGTAAGTTTCGGCCTGCTGCGCATGGGCATGGCGATCAATCTGCTGTCGCAGCCGGTGCTCATGGGATTCATCAACGCCGCGGCGATCATCATCGCGCTGGCGCAGTTGCCGCCTCTGGTCGGGATGTCCTCGCGGCAGACCTCGCATTTCCTGCTCGACACCTGGCACGTGATCGCCCATCTCGATCTGATGCACGAGATCTCGCTGGTGTTCGGCGCGGGCGCAATCGTTCTGCTGCTGGGCTTCAAGCGCTATGCGCCCAAGTTGCCCGGTGTGCTGATCACGGCGGTGCTGCTGACCGCAACCAGCTACGCAATCGGATTCGCCGATCTCGGCGGCCGCGTGGTCGGCGCCGTGCCGAGCGGGCTTCCGCAATTCGTAGTGCCCGCCATCGGCTGGGAAACGACCAAGGAGCTGCTGCCGGCTGCGTTCGTCATCGCCCTGATCAGCTTCATGGAAGCCATGTCGAGCTGCAAGGTGATCGCAATCAAGACCAAGCGCCCCTGGAACGAAAACCAGGAATTGATCGGCCAAGGTCTGGCCAAGATCGCTGCGGCGTTCAACCACACGATGCCGGTGAGCGGGTCATTTTCGCGCTCCGCGCTGAACCTTCAATCCAATGCGCACAGCGGAATCTCCGGCCTGGTCACCGCCATGTTCGTACTGCTGACGCTGCTGTTCTTCACGCCCCTGCTGTATCACCTGCCCAAGCCGGTGCTGGCGGCGATCATCATGCTGGCGGTATTCAATCTTCTAAATTTTCAGAGTTTTCGCCGCGCCTGGCGCGCGCGCCGCGACGATGGAATCGCCGCGGTGATCACCTTTGCCACGACGCTGCTGTTCGCACCCAACATCCAGGACGGCATTCTGTCCGGAATCATCGTCTCGCTCGCCCTGCACCTGTACCGCGGCATGCGGCCGCGCATCGCCATTGCGAGCCTGCACCAGGATGGGATGCTGCGCGATGCCGAACGCTTCGGACTGCCGCCGGTGCATGAGGCGATAGGCATCGTGCGCCTCGATGCATCGCTGAACTTCGTCACCGCCGCCGCACTGGAAGACGCCGTGCTCAAACTCGAGCGCGACAAGCCCCGGCTGAAGTTCATTCTGCTCACTGCCAGCGGCATCAACGACCTGGACGCGACCGGCGCGGAGTTGCTGTTCAAGCTGTCGGAGCGGCTGAGCCAGAACGGCATCACGCTGGCGCTGAGCGCGGCGAAAAAGCAGGTGCTCGACGTGATCGAACAAACCGGTCTGGATGCCGCTATCGGCGGCGCGAACATCTATGCCACGGACCGCCTCGCAGTCGAAGGCTTGCTCGCACGCGTGGAACACCGGGACTGAGCCGGCTCACGCGCCCGGCTGCAGCGCCCGCTTTATCGAAGCCTTCAGCTCCTTGAGTTTCACCGGCTTCGGGAAGAAGTCGTGTACCTGACCGCGCAGCGCTTCGACCGCCGTGTCGAGGTTGGCGAAGGCCGTGATCATGATCACTTTGATGTCGGGGTGGTTTCCCTTTACGCTGCGCAGCACTTTCATGCCGTCGATACCCTTCATTTTGTAGTCCGTCACGATGACGTCGAAGCGCTGCTCCTCGAGCCGCGCGAGCGCGGGCTCGGCATTGACGAAAGTCTCGACCTGATAGCCCTCCTGCTCCAGCGACATTTTTGCCATTTCCCCGACGATCTTTTCGTCGTCGATGACCATGATCCGGTATTCGTTCGCCATGTTCCCTTCTCTTTGCTTAGAGCTTACTTCAAGATGAGGGGATACGCCCCAAAGGTCCCGATCCCGCTTCCTCGGTCCCGCTTGACGGGAGACGGGAGACGGGAGACGGGAAAGTCCTTCGGGACACTAACAACTCGGCAGACTTACCGTAAAGGTCGTCCCAGTCCCGATTTCGCTCTGCACGCTGATCTCCCCCGACAGGTTCTTGATGATGCCGTAGCTCACGGAGAGACCGAGTCCCGTCCCCTCGACACCCTTGGTGCTGAAAAAGGGGTCGAAGATGTTCGGCAGATATTCCGCAGGGATTCCCTTGCCGTTGTCCCGGACCGTGACCTCCACCTTCGGCTCGCCCGCCGCAGCGCGCGTGCCGATGCTAAGACGGCCGTGAGGGTGCATCGCCTGCACTGCGTTCACGATCAGATTCACCAGCACCTGCTGGATCTGGTGTTCGTCGACGTAGACCGGCGGCAGCGGCTCGGCAAGATCGAGTTCGCAGTCGATGTCGGAAACGCTGAGCATGTTCTGAACCAGTCCCATCGTCTTGCGGATGATTGCATTGAGGTCGGCCTTCGCGAGTTTGGTCCCCTGCGGCTTGGAGAAGTTTAGCAGGTTGGTGATCACGCTCTTGATGCGCCCTGTCTCGCCCTCGATCTGGGACATCATCTCGAGGCGTTTCTCGCGCGGGAGCTGCTCGTAGAGTTCGAGAAAGTTCTGCGCGATCATGGAGATGTTGTTGACGGGGTTGGTGAGCTCGTGGGTCACGCCCGCGGTCAGGATCCCCAGGGAGGCCAGTTTTTTCGACTGGATCAGCTGCTCTTCGCGCTTTTCCAGCTCCTCCGACATGGAGTTGATGGCGGTGATGACGGCTTCGATCTCGTCCCGGCTTCGGGGGGCTTTGATCCTCTGGAAATTGCCCTGTGAGATCGCGTGCGCGACCACCCCGATCTGGCGCAGGGAACGCAGGATCCCGTGCGAGATCCCGTAGCTCACCGCCAATGCCAGAACGAAGCAGATCGCGAAAGAGAGGAACAGGATCCTGTACGAGGTGGTGACGATCTCGTTGACGGTCTTGTGCTCGATCTCGGCGATCTTGGTCGAGTACTCCCGCAGTTCCTGCCCCTTCGCGCGCAGCTCGGCGCCGGCCTGCTGCGGGTCCGTGACGCCGCTGCTCAGGGCGTGCAGGGCGGCGGCGTAGGCGTGCAACCGCTCCAGCAGGGCCGCGAGGTTCTTCTCGCCGATGGCGGGAACGATTTCCGCCTCCGAGCGACCGATCGTCGCCTCGGTCGCGATCAGGCGCGACTCCATCTCCGCAAGCGCCCCCTCGTTGCCGTAAAGGAAGAAGTTCTTCTCCGAGAGCCGCATCTCCAGGAGGCCGGCGTTCATGTCGTTCGCGATCTCGATGAAGCGCAGCTTGGTCAGGATCAGATTCAAATTCTCGTAACCCATGAGCCCGATCAGAACGATCAACAGCATCGTGAAGGCGTTCGAAAGGATGATCTTGCGTTCGATATTCATGCTGTGCCGCCGCCCCCGGGTTTGAATAAGTCGGGGATCTCGGCCTGCTCCTTGCGCACAGGAAGGTACCACCAGAGACCATCGGCCGCGAGCAGCAGTCCCGCGACGACCAGTAGCGCGTCGAGCGAGGTGACGAGGCTCAAGCCAAAGTATCGGATCAGGCCGATCCCCAGGCCGACGAAGGAGATACCGGTGCGGATGAACGCGAGTCCGGTCCGTGCGCGGGCGTAGATCGTGCGGTAGCAGGCGGCCACTGTGCGCTGTCCCGCGAGTACGTTTCTCTCCCGCGCCAGGGGGGCGCGCTCCTTCTGCGTCGGCGGGGGATAAAGCAACTGCCGGTGCTCCTGAAGCAGGTCCGCGAGGCGCGCCAGCATGGTGAGGCGCGAGGGCGGCTTCGGGTCGTCCGGAGGCGATGCAGGGGTATAGGCGTCGAGGAAGTGCAACGTTGCCGAGGTCACCTCGACCAGAGTTTCGTTCCCGGGGGGGCGCACGCGAGAGCGGCGGATTTTCCAGTACCCGGGGACGCTCACGGTGGCCAGACAGATGCCGAAGGCGACGAGCAGCCACGCGACGAGGGGCGACGACCAGGCATGCGATGAGCGCAGCAGCACGTCCCCGAGGGCGACATGGCCCAGTCCTGTTCTTACGAGCGTGAGGCTGGTGCGGGTTTTCGCGAATTCGGTGCGGTAGCACGCCAGGCGCGTGCGCCACTGGGCCATGGTGTTGCGCCAAAAAGCGAGGCCGGTGCGCTCGGTTCCGATAAGCTTTCCCGGGCGCGCGTGGAGGAAATCCTCGATGTACCAGTCGATGTCCTCCGCGAACGCGACCCAGGGCTCGGTCCGAGCGTGTCCCGGCGCCACGGCGCTCTCCTCGCGCAGGGTTTCCGGCGCCGCGGTGGCGATCACCGTCCCTTCGTCGCTCTGCAGCAGCGGGAAACGGCCGAGACGCGAGAGCTCCCCGGCGTCGGCCCCTTCGAGCAGCTCGGGTGGCACCGACAGGCGTTCGTCGAACTCCACGGCCGGGCAGCCGTAATAAGCCGAGAGCAGGTCAAGCAGCACGCGCCGGGCGACGCCGCGCTCATGCACCAGAATCCACTCCGGCGACCTCCCGCGCGCCGCCGCCTCCTCCAGCAGCTGGGTGAGATTTTCGGACGTAAGAATGTTTTGTTCGACCAGGCCCTGGAATCGAGCCGGGGAGAGTTCAGATTTCGGCATCGGAGAGAGAAACTTTGTTCCAGGAAGCTGCCGGGCGGCCGTAGTCCGGCAGCGCGATCTCCATGTCCCCGAAGCAATACGGAAACTGCCGGCGGATTCTCTCGGCGGGGATGTGCCAGTAGAGCCCGTCGGCGATGAGTGCCAGCCCGACCACCATGAGCACCACGTCGAATATCGTCAAGCCGACCGAAACTTCGCCAAAGTACACCAGCAGCCCGAAGCCGATGCTGGCGATGGTCACGCCGGTCCGGACCAAGGCGAGTCCGGTCCGGGACCGTGCCATGACGGTGCGCAGGCGGGCCATAACGGATCTGCGGTCTGCGAGCACCGTCCGCTCGAGGGCGAGGCCGGTCGTCCCCCAGATACCGGGCCGGCTGGGTCGGCGCAGGTGCATCGGGATTTCGCCGGGCGCGGGCGAGAGGCCGGCGTGGACGGGTGGGAAGAACAGGTCCCATATGCCGACCGCGCGTTCGGCCTTGCGCACGGAGCGCTCTCCCTCGCTGCCGGCGCGGCGCCCGGGGAGGTACCAGTGGAATCCCTCCAGCGCGGCGCCCACACCGAGGATGATCAAAGTCCAGTCGAGCACCGTCCAGGACCCGGTGGGGAACTGCAATAGCAGGGCGACGCCCAGGCCAATGAGGGTGATACCGGTGCGGGTAAAGGAAAGCCCGGTCCGTGCGCGCGCCATGGCAGTGCGCAGGCAGGAGTGCTCGGTCCGCTCCTCAGCGAGGTCGGCGCGGTCGCAGGCGAGGAACCGCCGTCGAGCGATCGGGGAAAGGTTGCCCCAATTCGCTCGCAACTCCGCCGCGCCAGCGATAGGCGCGCTGCGGGTGAAGCGGTGCCCGCTCTCAGCCGTCGGGGCCTGGAGGACGGTCGTGCCGCCGGTGGGCGTGGTGGCCCGGAAGTCCAAGGGCTCGCCGCGGTGCCGCCTCGTCGGGAGGTACCAGGCGAGTCCGTCGGCTCCCATCAACACGCCCGTCGCGATCAGCAGTATTTCGGCGGGGAGCATCCAGCCCGGCCCGAAGACCCGCAACAGCAGGAGGGCAACGGTGACGAAGGAAATCCCGGTGCGCACGTAGGTGAGGCCAGTCCGCCCTCTCGCGAATACAACACGGTCCTGCGCGTAGCGCAGGCGAACGTGTGCGAGGAGCGTCCTGACCACGGCCAGCGGGGTTCTGCCCCCCGCGGGAGGGAAGCCGGGGTTGAGGTCCCGGCTGTGCTCGATGATCCTGACGACGTCCTCGGGGAGCGCGATGCGGAACTCGATATTCTTCACACCAAGAGCCAGACGTGCCTGTTCCTCGACCGCGGGGCCCGGCGTCGCCGCGATGACGGTCGCGCTGTCTCCGTTCACCGACAAGGGCGCCCAGCGCTCCGAGGCGAGCCTGTCCAGATTCAGGGTGCGCAGCAGGGACTCGGGTATCCGTATGCTCTCGCGGAATTCAATGGCTTCACAGGACCCCATGGGTTTCATTGTGCCGCTTTTCGGGCGCGCTCGCCACTTCGGACGCAGCTTCGGACGCAGCGTGCAAAAGCATCCGGCAATTGCGTCCGCCGACCTGTGTCTTTGACGCAAGCCAGGTTAAAGATGGGGTAGCGCAGCAGAGCCTCCCAGCGTTCGAGTTTGATCAACTGTGGCGAAGATGCCAGAATTGTGTCCAGTCCTTTAAGTACATTGGCGATCATGGCCTTGATTTGATCGCCGGCGGCATGCGTCAAGCGAGCCACGCCGGAGAGTGGCAAGGGACGAGGGGTGATGGCCTCTTATCGGGCATCCAGGCGAACAATTGCGCGGCAGCGGCATCGCGCCTGCCTTTAACAGGCTAAAGACCCAGGAAAAGACGTCTTGGTGATCACCGGAACCCTAGACATCGTCGGCATGGACAAGCTGTCGATACGCGATGATGACGCGCTGCGCGCGACACTGGAGCGCAACGATGATTCGGCACTTGATGCAGCCGCCTGTCCGTTGCGGCCGGCGCGCACATGAAAGCGCCGCAACGGACGCTGCGTGCGTGTGTTGTGCTGCTGCTCGCGGCCGCGCTCGCCGCTTGCGGCGGCAACGCACCCAGGCTTTCCAGCTTGCCCGCAGATGCTGCGATTCTCGCCTTCGGCGACAGCCTCACCTTCGGCACCGGCGCACAACCCGGGGCGAGCTACCCCGCAGATTTGGAGAAACTCATCGGGCGCAAAGTATGGAGTGCGGGGGTGCCTGGCGAACTCAGCGCGGCCGGACTCGTGCGACTGCCCGCCGCACTCGATTACTACCGACCCCGCTTGCTCATCCTGTGCCATGGCGGCAACGATATGCTGCGCCGACGGGACGACGCGCAAACGGCGGAGAACCTCCGCGCGATGATCCGGATCGCCAGGCAAAGAGGCGTGGACGTGGTGCTGATCGGCGTACCCAAGCCGGGGCTGCTCCCCTCGCCGCCCCACTTTTACGCCGAGATCGCCAAGGAATTCGGCCTGCCTTACGAGGGCGCGGCGTTGAAAGAAATCCTGCGCGACAACGAACTGAAATCCGATATCGCGCACCCGAACGCGAGGGGTTACGCCAAGCTGGCAGCGGCGGTGGCGGCGTTATTGAAGAAAAGCGGAGCCATATAGCCGGACGCCCGGCCTCAGGCAGGAATCGTCCAAGGGTGCGAAAATCGCGGCTCGATTTGACCAGGAGCAAAGCATGTTCGATCTGACCGGCAAAGTCGCGCTGATCACCGGCTCGACCAAGGGCATAGGCAAGTCGATCGCCGAGGAAATGGCGAAGGCGGGCGCCAAGGTCGTGATCTCCAGCCGCAAGGCCGAGGCCTGCGAGCAAGTGACTAAGGCGTTTACGGGCAAAGGCTACGCGGCGATCTCGCAGCCCTGCAATATCGCGCACAAGGAACAGCTGCAGCAGCTCGTGGATGCGACGATGAAGCACTGGGGAAGAATCGACATCCTGGTATGCAACGCCGCGGCCAATCCCGTGTATGGGCCGACGGCGCAGACGGGCGACGAGGTGTTCGACAAGATCATGCAAAACAATATCAAGAGCAACTGGTGGCTGTGCAATATGGTGATTCCGCAAATGGCCGAACGCAGGGACGGCGCGGTGATCATCGTCTCCAGCATCGCCGCGCTCAAGGGCAATACCGTAATCGGGCTGTATGGCGTGTCCAAGGCCGCCGATACGGCATTGGTGAGAAACTACGCCTGCGAGTGGGGGCCGTCCAACGTTCGCGTCAACGCGATTCTGCCCGGACTGATCAGGACCGACTTCGCGCGTGCCCTATGGGAAAATGAAAAGGCGCGCACGGCACGCGAACAGATGACGCCTTTGCGGCGGCTGGGCGAAGCCGAGGAAATCGGCGGCATTGCGGTATTCCTCGCATCCAGGGCAGGAAATTTCATCACCGGTCAGACCATCATCGCCGACGGCGGCGTAACCATTGCCTGACATCCGCCGCAGCCGGTCGGGCTTGAGAGGCGTCTACATCAGGTCGGTGTCCACCACGTGCACGCCCTTGCGCGTGGAGTGACGGCCCAGCGATAGCGCGCCGGCGACGATCGCCGACAAAAACAGTACCGCAACTGCAAGACGAAACCCCCGCAGCACCTGCGCGTGCGGTCCCAGGTGGGTGGGGGTGCCGACGTGCACTACCATGGCCGCCCCCACCAGGGCGACGCCAAGGCTTGCCCCAAGCCCGCGCATCATGTTGAGCAGCCCGCCGGCGACACCGAGGCGCGTGGAGGGGGCTGCCGCCATAATGCTCGCGTTGTTCGACGGGATGAACAGCCCCACGCCGACACCGAACAGAATCAGGCCGATTTCGAGCGGACCGAGCGCGGCCCCGGCAGCCCACCATATCAGGCCGAGCCCCGCGGCGGCGATCGTCATGCCGCTCACGGTCGGAAGCCTCGCGCCGAAACGGTCGCCGAGGAAACCGCCGAGTTGTGCCACGACGGTCAGCACCGCGGGCACGATGGTGAGAATGAGCCCGGTGTGATCCGGCGGCTCGCCGAACACGCGCTCGAGCAGGATCGGCACCCCGAAAAGACCGCCGAACAGCACTACGTAGGACAGCAGTGCCGCAGTCACGCCAACAGCCATGCCGGGCGCCCTAAGTACATCGGCCCCCAGCAGCGGTTCCACTGCCTTGCGCTCGCTGTACACGAACGCGAAGAACAGCAACACGGCTGCCGGCACAAAGTAGGGAATCATCGAGAAGTAGGTAAACGCGAGCAGTAGCGAGCCGATGGCAAGCGGCATCAGCAGCGAGCCCACGCGGTTGAACCGTGCAGCCTTGCGCGGCCCCTTGGTCTGCGGCAGCGTGTAGCGCGCGAGGATGACGCCGACCAGACCGAACGGCACGTTCACCCAGAACACCCAGCGCCAGTTGAGCCACGCGATGAGAAAGCCACCGACCGCGGGGCCGATGGCGAGCCCTAGGGCTTGCGCCGTGGCCTGCACGCCAATGGCGCGACCGAGCTTTTCCCGCGGCACGGCGGCAGTGATGAGCGCCACGCTGTTCGCCTGCAACATCGCGC
>Ga0307377_10001970_pt1 | contig 24812 bp, 21 predicted proteins | sample TR3MG_FD_202535 | JGI IMG/M metagenome (GOLD analysis project Ga0307377, IMG submission 202535) | Soil microbial communities from Risofladan, Vaasa, Finland - TR-3 | ecosystem: Environmental > Terrestrial > Soil > Coastal area > Acid sulfate soil | place: Finland: Risofladan, Vaasa | collected...
AAACTTAATATTAAGGTTTCTTACCACGATTCTTGCCGTTTAGGCCGTTTAGGAGGGAAATTATATGATGCTCCAAGAGAATTGATTAAAAGTATTCCTGGAATTGAATTAATTGAAATGGAAAATATTAAAGATGATGCTAATTGTTGTGGTGTTTCGGCATTTACCGGTTGCAATGAATTCACACATTTTTTAAGGCAAAATCGTATTAATGAAGCAGCTAATACTGGAGCAGATTATTTAATTGTTCCTTGCCCTAAATGTCTAACACACTTCAATTGTTATTTGAGTGAGCTTTCTTTAAATAATGAGCATAATGAATTGAGAAATAAAATAAAGGTGGTAGATTTAGCAAGTTTTATTGGAAAATTGCTAATGCTTGTATAAATTAATCTTAAAAAATAGGTATATAAAGTTAATAAATTTTTTTAATAAATGTGACAGATGTCAAATTTGCAGAGTAGTGTTTTGGTTATTGGAGGAGGAATATCAGGGATGCAGGTATCCTTAGATCTAACTAATTTAGGTTTTAAGGTATATTTAGTGGAAATTAAACCAACTATAGGGGGTACTATGGCTCAATTAGACAAAATATATCCCACCCTTGATTGTAGTTTATGTATCTTAGCTCCAAAAATGGTCGATATATATAGAAATCCAAATATTGAGTTATTTTCTTATTCTAGTGTTAAAAATATTAGTGGATCTACTGGTGATTACACAATAACAATTATAAAAAAGCAAAGATATATAAAAGAAGACCTTTGTAAAGGATGTGGAGAGTGTGTTGTAATTTGTCCAGTTAGAGGAATTCCTAGCGAATTTGATACTCATTTAAAAACTCGAGGTGCGATATATATTCCATTTCCATCATCAGTACCCCCAATATATCTCATTGATGAATTAAAATGTTTATATTTAAATTATAAAATATGTGGACTTTGTGCTAAAGCTTGTAATGCAGAAGCAATAGATTTTTTACAAAAACCAGAAGAAATAAATTTAAAAGTAGGGGCTATTGTTATTGCTACAGGAAATAACCAAGAAATGCCAGACGTATATGATTCTTTTGCTGGCTCTTCCCCGAATGTTTTTTCTAGTATGCAATTTGAACGTCTTTTATCTGCAAATGGACCTACTGGTGGTCAAATCATAAGATTAGATGATAAAAAACATCCTCATTCAATTGCTTTTATACAATGTGTTGGGTCTCGAGATGTTCATCATCCTGAATGTAAAAAATATTGTTCTGCTATATGTTGTATGAATTCGGCTAAAGAAGCAATTGTTGTTAAAGAACATGATCCAAATATTGATTGTTATATTTTTAACACAGAAATCAGAGCTAAAGGTAAGAACTTTTATGAATTTATTGAAAAAAGTAAGAATGAATACAATGTTAAATATGTGAATGGTCATGTTTCATATATCAAAGAAAATTTAGATAATGGAAAATTAAAATTATATTACGAAGATATTGATAAAGGAAATGTTGGAACTTTTGAAGTAGATATGGCTGTATTAGCTAGTGCGTTATCTCCAACTCCCTCTTATTATGAAATTTTAAAACAACTTAATGTGGATTGTAACAATTTAGGTTTTATTAGTGAAACAGATATAGTCTTACTTGAAAAAAAGAATATATTCGTAACTGGTTATTCTAGAAAACCCAATGATATTCAAATGGCAGTTGTTGAAGGTTCTGCATGTGCTGCTAAAATTAGCGAAAAATTAGATCCTGTTAGATTTCAAAATATAAAAAAAATGAAATATCCTCCAGAAATACCTGTAAAACCAGAGGATGAACCTCGTGTAGGTATTTTAGTTTGTCAGTGTGGTATGAATATCGGAGGTATTGTTAATGTTTCCGAAGTAGTAGATTATGTTTCTAAATTGCCATATGTTGCACATGTTGAAGAAAATATGTATTCATGTAGTTCTGATTCCCAAGAACGGATTAAAGAACTAATCCTAAAATATAATCTTAATCGATTTATAGTTGCTTCTTGTACCCCGCGAACTCATGAACAGCTTTTTAAAAATACTCTAAGAGAAGCTGGATTAAATCCATTTTTATTTGAACTAGTAAACATAAGAAACCAAGATTCTTGGGTCCATCAAAATGAACCTAAAAAGGCTACTAAAAAAGCATGTGATTTAATAAGAATGTATTTAGCAAAGGTAATTAATTTAAAACCATTAGAAACCATTAAAGTAAAAGTTGAAAAGTCAACTCTAATAATTGGTGGTGGAATAGCAGGAATAACTGCTGCACATAATTTGGCGAATCAAGGATTTGAGATTTATCTTGTAGATAAGAAAGCTTTTCTTGGAGGTGGCGCTCTTGAATTTATTGATTTATACTATATACCTATTACGAAAAATGAAATTTTACAGGAAATTAAGGATTTGAAAAACAAATCCAATGTTCATATTTTATTAAATTCAGATATAGATGATATTCAAGGTTATGTTGGAAATTACCAAGTTAAAGTTAAGAATATTCATGATAATTCAAAAAATAAAATATTCAATGTGGGTACAATAATAGTGGCTACGGGAACTAAGCAAATAAAAACAAGCAGGTGGGTTGATTTATTGGAAAGATATCCTAAACGTCTACTGACACAAACAGAATTAACTGGGATGAAAGATGCAGATGTTCCTGAATTTAAAGATGCTACAATAATACTATGCGTAGATCAAAGAAGAAACGAATTTAATAGGGGAGATAATATAAAAACTTATTGCTCAAATATCTGTTGTGGTGTAGCATTAAAGAATATTGAAAAATTATTAGATATAAACCCTAATGCACATATTCATATTTTATATAGAGAGTTTCAATTTTCAGATTTAAATGCTGAAAATCTATGGCGAGGGCTTCGAAATAAAGTTACTTATGAAAGATATCGCTCAATTGATGATATCAAAATCAGTGATGAAAATAATAACTTCCATGTTGTATATAAGAATGTTGGCGCTCAAACAAATATAGAATATAATACTGATTTATTAATATTAGCTACTCCTAAAGTTCCTGCTGATGATACCGAACAATTAGCAAAATTGTTAAAAGTATCAACAAATAAAGATGGCTTTTTCTTAGAAGCTGATGCAAAACTTAGACCAATAGATTTTGCAACAGAAGGAATTTTCCTATGTGGAGGAGCTCATTGGCCGAAATGGATAGGTGAAAGTATCACTCAAGCTTATGGTGCTGCTGGAAGAGCGGCAATAATAATGGTTAAAGGGGAAATAGAAACTGAATGTATAACTTCTTATATAAATGAAGAAAAATGTATAGGATGCGGTAAATGTATTGAAATTTGCCCTTATAACTCTATCGAATTGGTTGAAATTTATAAAGAGATGGGTTTATATAATACAACTTTGAGAAAGGCTCGTATAATTAATGCTGGTTGTAAAGGTTGTGGGGCTTGCGTTGTTGAATGCTCAGTTGGTGCTATTGATCAAAATTATTTTAGTAAATTTCAAATTAGCAAAATGATTGATTTATTACTAAGCTTAGATATAAAGGATTATGGAATTGTTTAATTTGGGGGGATTATTGCTGTTAGAAATTAAAAAAAAGGTAAAAAGTGAATTTGAACCAAATATTTTAGTTTTTTGCTGTAATTGGTGTAGTTATGCGGGTGCAGATTTAGCAGGTGTTTCTAGATTTCAATATCCCCCGAATATTAGGATTATTAGGGTAATGTGTTCTAGCAGGGTTGAACCAACATTTGTTCTACGAGCTTTTAATAATGGAATAGATGGAGTATTAATTATTGGATGCCATATGGGTGATTGTCATTATATGAAAGGATTTGAATATACTCAAGTTAGAATGGACCATTTAAAGAATTTAATAAAATATATTGGAATTGAAGCAGATCGATTTCACTTACACTCAATTTCAGCAAGTGAGGGAAAACAGTTTTCAGAGTTAATTAAAGATTTTACAAAGACAATTATAGAATTTGGAGAATTAAAAATCCCTAAAAAACTTGGAATAATTGAATTAGAATATAATAGTAAAAAGAAATAAAAAGAGAGAATTATAATGACTGAATCAGAGTTTCAGAAAATTTTGCAAAATGAAGTAAAAACATTTGAAGATCTTGAAAATGAAATAATTAAAAGTAATAAATGCTGTGCTTGTGGAGCTTGCATAGCATATTGCGAAAGTCAACTTTTTAATGTTATTGAGATGAATGGATATATTCCTGGCTTTAAATCAGAAAAAAGTGTTGATAATTGTACTAAATGTGGTGTTTGTTATTATATTTGTCCTCAAATTAAAGCATTATTAAAAGAATTAAATGATACTTATTATATTGAAGATAATATTGGACATATCGTTAAAATTCTTGCTGCTAAAACAACAAACTCTGCATTAGAAAAAGTTGGACAGGATGGAGGGGTAGTTTCAGCAATTCTAACATATTTATTTGAAAGACGTAAAATTGATGCAGCTATCGTTTCAGAATTTGACCATAATTTTGAACCCGTTCCAAAAATTATATTTGATAAAGAAGATTTATTTAAATCAGCAGGTACACGTTATTCTATTTCTTCTCAAATATTCCCTTTAAAAAATTTATACAGCATACCGCAAGAGATACTTATGAAAAAGGAGATATTTGATATTGACCAGCTAAGATTGGCATTTATTGGAACTCCGTGCCAATGTAGGGCTGTTAGTAAAATGAAATTTTTGCATGTTAAACCAGCTCATGTCATAAAATATACTATAGGTCTTTTCTGTTTTGAGAATTTTGTTTATACCCAATTGTATGATATTTTAAAGAGAGAAACCAACGTTGATCCTACTAAAATCAAGAAAACATGGATAAAAAAGAATTTCTTTATCCAAACCAGAGATAATAAAGAATTTGAAATCGATATCAAAACTTTAGATCCCGCAGTTAGAAATAATTGTCATGAATGTGATGAATTCACAGGAAGGTTTACTGATATTAGTGTTGGGGCCTCTGGAGCACCAGAAGGATATTCGATGATAATAATTAGAACTGATAATGGTGAAAATGTAATTAATAATATGCTTTCAAAAGGTATAATTGAACAATTTATTGTTCCATCTAACTATACTATTGAGTGGAAGAATAAGAAACTAGAATGGTATAAAAAATTAATTTCTTTAAAAACCAAGAAATAAACAAATTATTTATCAATCATTGGATAAACGATCTTATAAATTATTAACTTAAAGAAGCTATAATAAGAAAGATAGATTTCTAATCAAATAAATCAAATTAATTTGAATTAATGATATAAATTCATATCATCTATTTTTATATAATATTCTGAAAACCCATGCTATGGGTTAGTTACCTCTCAACTATGATTTTTTTAAGAGGATCATTCTTTTTCAGATTAAGTTTGATGGGGAGCTAAAGCTTCTATTCTTTTCCAAATAAGCTCAATTGATTCAATAAATTCCTCCTTATATTCAAGGGTAGTACTACAAATCCCCTTTATTTCTTCAATTACTTGTTTATCACGATAATATTTAAGATCAATTGCACGAGCAGGACAAGATGATACACAAACGCCGCAACCTTTACATTTTAAACCATCTACTTCAGCAATTGCATGTCCGTTGACTTTTATAGCGTTGTAATTACAGAGTTTTTCGCATCTACGACACCCCAAACAGAGTGTATCGTCAACTTCCGCTATCATTAATTCTTGAATAATTGTGTCTTTCGAAAGCAATGTAGCTACCTTACTTGCGGCCGCTAAAGCTGTTGAGACGGATGATGGTATGTTTTTTGGACCGGCAGCGCATCCACATATATAAACTCCCATATTAGTTGTCTCCTGAGGCTTTAAACACCCATGAATCTCGGATAGAAATCCATAACGATCTGTACTCAAACCTAATGTTTCAGTTAGTTTTGCTGAACTTTTGGATGGAACCATAGCCGTTGATAAAACGACTAAGTCAGCGTTCAGATTAAGTATTTGATTCGAAAGAGTATCAGAGGCTGTAAGTTTTAACTTTTTTGTTTCTTGGTCTTCTTGAATATCTCCTACTTTCCCCCGAATTGTTAAAACACCCGCTTCTCTCACTTTTCTATAGTATTCTTCGTTTCCTTTGTCCCATGTGCGCATATCTATGTAAAATATGACTATTTCTATGTCTGGATATTCCTGTTTTAACAGCTGAGCGTTTTTAAGAGCAACGCTACAGCATACTACAGAACAATATGGGTTTCTTTTTAACGATCTTGAACCAACACATTGAATCATAGCTACTATTTTTGGTTTTTTTCCGTCAGAAATTCTGTAAAGATGGCCTCCTGTTGGTCCAATCGGACTTAGCATTCGCTCTAACTCTATTTGAGTTATCACATCAGGATAAATACCGTATTTATAATCGTTATATTTCATAATGGGATACTCGTCCCAACCAGTTGCGACTATTACTGCCCCAACATTTAAATTAATATATTCCGGTTGTTGTTCAAACTCAATTGCTTCGGCAGGACAATTTCTTTGACAGCTATTGCATTCAATACATACACTCCTGTCTATTGTAGCGATTTTAGGTATAGATTGTGGAAAAGGTATGTAAATCGCGCCCCTTTCACCAATTCCCCTGTTAAATTCGTTAGGAACTTTGATAGTACATTTTTCCGTACATAGCCCGCAGCCTGTGCATTTTTTTTCGTTTACATACCGGGGATTTTTCTTTACTTTAACATTGAAATTTCCGGGGATACCACTAAATTCAACGATTTTGCTGTATGTAAGTAAGGTTATATTAGGATGTTTCGAAGTACTAACCATAATTGGTGCCAGAACTCATATACCACAATCGTCTGTAGGGTAGATTCTGTCTAATTGTGCCATCTTTCCCCCTATAGTAGCTGCTTTTTCGACAAGATAAACACTTGTACCTTGGTTTGCTAAGTCTAAAGCTGCATTCATTCCAGCTATCCCCGCACCAATTACTAAAGCTGCTTTCTTCACCGGAATCTCCTTGTAAGGGACGACTTCTAACTGGCGAGCTCGATTTATTCCTCCTATTACCATTCTTATCGCTTTTTCAGTGGCATTTTTTATATCGTTTTGGTGCACAAACGAACAATGCTCGCGAATATTTACCATTTGAAAGTAATAGGGGCTTAATCCAGCTTCGATTAACACAGCTCGGTAAGTAGACTCGTGAATTTTTGGAGTACACGCTGCAACAACGATCCGATTTAATCCTATATCTAAAATATCATTTTTAATAATATTCTGCCCTGGATCGCTACAAGTGAAATTGTTTACTCTCGCGATTTCTACATCTGGGAGCATTTCAACGAAGTCTCTTACGATATCGCAATCAACGCTATTACCAATATTAACTCCTCATCTGCAGATATAAACACCGATTCTAACTTTGATCTGTAAATCAGACATTTAATACACCCTTTTACAACATCACCATATAGTTTTTGGAATTAATTTTAAATTTAATTTTGTTAATTTTTAAACCGTAGATTTAATTTCTTTTAGAGGTCCTAATTTTGATTTCAAGAAGTTCTCTTTTCGCTCTATTTTTGAAATTGAATATTCTAAAAGAAGATTCTTGACGAGTTTTTCTTTCGAAGAATCGATTTCTAAGTTAATAAAAATTCCTCGTTTTAGGGCTTCAGCTATTAATTTGCATCCCTTTTTTGTTCTTGTAATTACTGTGGTGAAATTTTCTGGAGAACCTAAACCTCCAAACGACACATCAGCATATACATTTGTAAAATCGCGACACGCATTACAAGCTGGTCGCATATAATCTTTTAAATCCTCAAAAGGTATATGAATTAATGACTCTCTTGTTTTATCTGCCTTTAACTGTATAATAAGGTCTTTTTTAATCTTAATCTTTTCGATGTTCTCGAACTTAATATTGAATTCCCTCTCAAACTGCTCCACTTTTGATTGGTCAAATTCGAAATTCTCGTAACAAAATAATCCTAAACAAAACTCTATATTTTGTGAAGGAATGATGCCAAGATTTTGCATACACCTAATCGTATAAATTTGGCATGGAGTTCCGACCACCGCTAACTTTTTAAACTTGGTACTGCTTATCTTAGGAAGTGAACTCGAATAGGAATGGTACCTTTGAACTTCGTCTAATTGCTGGGAAACCCCTAATTTAAGCCCTGACGCACTGAGTAAATCCTCTTTGCTCTTGGCAAAAAAAGGCTCTCTCGAGAAAGGAGCTCTTGTTTTTGCCACAATAGCTCCGTCTATTAAGTTCTCTTGAAACATGAAATTAAGCAGTGCGTTTACAACTCCTCCGTCAGTTCCATGGCGTAAAAAGTCGTGATCTACCGCTTGACACGAGTAGAGATCACAAATATTGCCAAGGGGCATAGATGAAAAATCTAACACGTTAAAGGTTCTATCGAGATCATTGTCTAATACATGAGTCTGTGGACATATATGATAACAAATTCCGCATTTAAGACAATTTTCTTTATTTATAAATTCTGGAGGAGAATTCGGCTCTTTATAACCAATTACGTCGTATTCCATCGAATTACAGAAGCTCACACAACCTCCACATTGCTGACAAATCCCTTTTTTATGGACTTCTTCTATTAAATCCTCAAAACTTTTAACTTTCAAAATACCCCTTTACCGCTCTTTTTCGTTATTTTTATTTTTATTTTTAATAATTTATTCTACTAAATCAAATATATCATAACTGTTTTAAGTAGTCGAGTTTCCGATTACAGTACTTTTGTTTGTAAACTGACAAATAATTATCGAGTATCCCAAATAATATATAGAGAAAAAGTTTATAAAGCTTTGTTTTTTAATAATCCCGATTCATGTTTTTAGTCAAGATGTGATCATTTTCATCCATTCCGAAGAAGTTCATATGAACAATATCATTTCAAAAAAGCAGATGTTTGATATTTTATTAACAGTTGTTAGTACGGCACATTTTGTGAGGAATAAAGCCAGGAGCGTAAAGTAAGTTTACGTAAAATCAACCAACTCAGCAAAAAACACTACAGAAGCCGAAAAAAGAAACCTTAGTCATCTGTATTATGGGGATAGATAACGTAAATTATTTATTTAATTATAAAACGATTAAACAAAGATTGCTCTAAGCTATCTTTCTCAATATTTCTTTATTGACGTTTGTGTTGTAAGAATTATAGAAATTAGAATAATATTTTTGGTAAAAGGCCTCTTTCTTTGCTAAGATAGTTTTAGTGTCTTCTTTTTCTGGTTTACCGGAAGCCCAAAAGATTTTTCCTGAACTATTTAGGTTAATTTTTTCATGGTCTTTTATTACTTCACCTGCTTTTATTACATATTCGATATTACCGAGAGCAGATTTGAAATTTCCATAGTCTTTTGAAATATCAGTATCGTTTAAATTCAAATTTAGAATGTTGAGGTCACCATCAGCTCCTAAACCTAAGTTCCCTTTAATACTCCCAATACCGAGAGCCTTAGCAGGACTCGACCGAGTTAAAATGATAAAATCATTGAATGTTAATGTTTTATCATTACTCGCAATAGAGTTGCCCTTTAAAAAGCTAACTTCCATATCATTCATATATTGTTCGCGAGCGTTATTACTTATTAGCCAACTTGCGATTTCAGGAAGATTTATTATGTCTGCGTAGTTTGGATAGTTTACTGAAAACTGTAATTGCCATGGAGTTATATTTAATGCTAAATCAATCGCGTTAGCCCACATTATGCAATCTTCTTTCTTTTTTTTACTGAATTTTCTGAGAGTTGCAAAAGAGTCTCCTTCAGATTCTACAGAAGATCTAATTAGTTTGTATGGGTCTGCTGAATTAATTAGCTTGTTTATAAGATGCCGATCGGAAGTAATCAAAGGGTTTAGCGCGTTAAAACCTATAAATCCCAAATCCATGTCAAAATCTTGATTTTCGTTATAAAATTTAATCAACTCAGAATTATCCCCGTCTATATTATAACTTGAGCTATGTGCAAGATGGAATATTTGAGATCGCTTTATTACAAAATCGCTTTTTGAATTGGGTTTTAATCCAAGCGACTTTACTTTGTTTAAAGTTGCGAGTAAGTTTTCTTTAGAATAGTGGGTCTCATACCCTTCAATATGAGCATGAATAGAATGAGGCAACCCTAAATGCTCAACAAATCTAGGGAGTTTTTCATACACATCCATAGGAGTGAAGTTGAATAACCTTCCTTTTTCTGTTAAGTTTTTTCTAATCACTTTCCAATTCCAATATTCTGCTTCGAAAGGATTGTAGGCTTTCAAACCAAAACCTTTAACTTTCTCCAATAGATTTGATAAAAAAACAGCACCTTCTTCAACCATCTTTTTCTGAAACTCAAGCTCTAGAGCCCATAAATTGCTGGTATTTAATAAGAAAGCCTTATCTAGCACGGGTAATCGTTTTAGGTCAAAAATAGTCTGTTTTGTTAGCGATGGGAAAACATTAGCTTCAAGGATAAAGGTGTATCCGTTTGAAATATAATCTTTTGCAATTGCATTTAAAGTTAAACCGTTCCATAGTTTCTGAAAATCTTGATTAGCAGAACCTAATAATCGAACCCAATTAAGTTGTTGGGAGGCTACATGAGCGTGAATTTCTACTGCTGCGGGAATAACAGTTTTCCCTTTTGCGTCTATTTCTTTAATATCTTTACCGCTTACGAATTTATCTACGACTTTTCCATTATCAATTAAAATGTCCTTTTTATCGCCTTCAATGTTATTAAAGGGGTCAAACACAAAACCGTTTTTTACAAGAAGTTTTGTCATCTTATTTTTTCACCAAAAGTTCTTGTATAATTTCTTTAAATTTCATTATTGGCTTGCGTGTAGCTTCCACATTCACAACGATGTTTTTATAGAGAAGTTCATTATTTTGAACTATTGATAACCGATTTGACCATATAGAAACGGGCATTACAACCATTCCTTCAGGAACGTTATCATCTTTCTCAACTTTAACTATAACATACTTATCTTTATTCGATATTTTTAGTTGTAGACTTGAAACTAACTTTAATTTTTCAAAATCTTTAGGATTAATAAAACAAATAGCTAAATTCTCTTCTAAGGATTGTTCAGTCCCAAATGCGTGTTCTTTTACTTGATCATTATCGATTTTTCTCATCGAGTTTAATATAAATTCCATGTTATTCCGACCCCCCTTTATTTAATAATCCATGTAATTTATTGAGTAATTCCTCATCTGAAGGAAGATTATTCGGTGGATTTAATATTTTATTTAACTCAATGGGTACTTGATCTAGGCGATAAGCTAATCCACCGCTTTCAATTCCCGTTATTGCTGTTGGTAACACTACATCTGCTATATGTGAAGTAGCTGTGCTGTGGTTATCTATGAGTATAAGTGGTTTTTTAGCCATTTTAGAGCTTAAAGAATGAGGTAAATGAGAAATAGGGTCTGTTCCAACTATTATAGAACTATCGAAGTCTTCTTTTTCAATTTTTGAAACTAAAGTTTCCTCTGTTTTTACCTTATGATTGTGTTCGAATTCTAAATGACCCGAAACTCCATAAGCAGAAAGCGCTACGTGGTCGAAACCTGCCATGTTAAAATGTCCTCCTAATAACATTAAAGAGATTCGACCTTTTTCTTGCCTTTCGTTTATCAGTTGTAATAAATCTAATAGTTCTTCTACCAAATCATAATCAGAATGGGGTTGAATAACTCCTTGACCTAGAATAATCACTCCATTTTCTGCACCAGTAAGATGGAGTAATAGGCGTTTAAGATCGTTTTGATCTATTCCTGCTACTCCTTCAGAAGGTATGCTATCTGCAGAACAGCACTCTTCCTTTAGTATTCGTATAAGTTCAATGTCTTTATTTGGTTCAATCATCAGTGCGAGGTCTCTGACACCCATAACCCTAAAGGATGCTGTCTTTACAGGATCGATTATTACTAATGTTTTAATTTCTCTTCCTGTCATACGAAATTTACCCCGGGAGAAGAGAAGTTTATTAAGCAATCGAGGAATCGTTTCTGCGGGATTGGCTCCCCATAGAATTATCAAATCCCCTTTATTAATAACTTCAGTAATGGTCGTAAAATTTATCCCTAGGCTTTTTGCTTTGTTTAAGAACTTCCCCTGACAAATTGAAGCATTTGAGTCTATGAAACCATTGATATCTCTTGCTAACTTAATTCCTGCTTCTTGGGCTTCACAAGTTACGTTTGAAAATCCATAAAGAAGAGGTTTATTAGATTTTTTTATAATTTCTACAACAAAATTCATTGCTTCATCCCAAGATACCTCCATCAATTCACCATTTTTTCTAATCAATGGGCTCGTAATCCTGTTTTTAGCACTCACTTGATCGAACCTTTCTTTTCCCTTTAAGCAAGCCCCTATAACTTCACTAATAAATAATCCATCGCTTTGAACGATGATATCATCGCATAGGAGCGAACAACCTGAACAAGTAAACCTTTTCATTGTCCTTTCATCAATTAGTTTTAATGAATTACTAATTATACATATTCAATTTTAACTGCTTCGCGAGGGCAATAAGTCTCACAAACGCGACACTCCCTCTCTCTTCCCCCAGCTTCCAATCTTCTACAATGTTCAATTTTCAACAATTCACATTTCCCCCCTATAACCTGAAAGAGTTGGTGCTCCTCAGGAGGATAATCTGGAGCTTTACCACTTAAACTAGATGGACAATATCTTGCGTTTACGGGACAAACAGTGACGCAAATTCCACAACCATCGCAGAGATCTTCATCTACATTTATCTTTAGCTCCTTTTGTTGCCCCTCTTCTGAACCAAGAATCTCTTTTAGTGTATCATATTGTTTTTTATACTTTGGCTCTAAAAGCGGAGGACAATCGTCTACTTTAACTTTACCCTGCAATAAATCTAAACTAAACGCCATACATGTAGGCTTTCCGCATTTTTTACAGTTGGTTTTTGGTAGAAATTTATACAATTCCATAAAGTTTTGAACTGGTAAGTTAATCCACCTAAAAAGTATAATTAATATAGAGTCTCACGAGTGAATAATATTTAGATACTTATTAATTTCTTTAGATTATTGAATATAAATATTCTCGCTCTTATTGCTTTTAATTTTACAATGAAATAAGTTTGCGGAAGAGTGGTTAATTTTTAAAAATATATAAAACCAAAAACAAATAATATTCGTATTAATTAATATGTGTTTTTAACTCTCAAGATCTTACTACTAGTGAGTGAATATGCAAGTTAAAATACTTGATAAACAACAAATTGATAAAATTCATACCAATTCTCTTAAGATTCTTGAAAAAATTGGAGTTTACGTACCTCATGAAGAAATCCTGTCTCGGTTTATAGATTACGGCGCACAAAAGGAAAAAAATAATAAAATTGTGAAAATTCCTTCAGAAATAGTTATGGAACTCGTCTCTAAAGCTGGTAAACAGTTCACTCTTTATGGGCGTGATGTTTCAAAAAAAGCAGAATTTGGATTAGGAAAACATAATTACAACTCTTCTGCAGGGCAATCATTTTTTATTGAAAATGGTGGGAAAACGCGCAGGCATACTACTTTGAAAGATGTTGAGACAGCTGTTCGATTAGCAGACGCTTTAGATCAAATAAATATACCAGGTGCCATGTCAGATCCTCTTGAAATCCCCGTAGAATGGCGAAGTTTGCAAGTAGCATTAGAAATGGTCAAAAACACAGATAAGCCAATTACTTTTTGGTTTTACGATAGGTTATCAGCCAAATATCTCGTTGATTTTCTTGTGTCTCTTAGAGGATCTGAAAAAGAAGCTCAGAAATATCCGTTGTTCTATCCGTTATTTGAACCTGTTAGTCCTTTAAGCTTTCCGTTCAATGGAATTGATTTATTATTCGAGACTGCTCGGCTCAACCTTCCTGTACATATCGGACCGATGGCTCAAATGGGAGTTTCTGCTCCCGCTACTATAGCTGGAACCATGGCTCAAGAAAACGCAGAAATTTTAGCTGCAGTATGTATTACTCAACTAATTAAAGAAGGAATGCCCGTATGCTACGGTGGAATCTGCCACGCTTTTGACATGAGAACTGCCCAAATAATCTTTGGTGGTCCGGAGCAAACGATTTTTAGCGTTGCTATGTGTGAAATCGGGAAGTCGTACGGTTTTCCCGTATATATTAATGCTGGATTAACAGATTCTAAAATACCCGATGCTCAAGCAGGATTTGAGACCGGAATTACACTATCTATGGGAACAGCTTCTGGAGCTGACATATTTGGCCATATGGGTATAGGTGGTATGGATCAAGGAACGTCTTTAGAAATCTTGGTAATGCAATCTGAAATTATTTCTTACATTGAAAGCACAAATAGAACTCTTAATTTCGATGAAGACGACTTCGCTTTCGATGTAATTCGCGAGGCGGGTCCTAGAGGGAGTTTCCTCAATAAGCGACACACTGCTAAGAATGTTAGAAAGTCCCTATGGATCCCAAACATCTTAGATAGGAATAATTACGATAACTGGGTAAAAAAAGGAGCAACAAGTATGGAAGATCGATGTCGTTTGATTAAAGAAGAGACACTTGCAAAACATGAACCTGTACCTTTGCCCGATGACATGAAGAACGACCTCGAGAGAGTAATAGATAGAGCAAAAAAGAGTTTTACGAAAAAATCTTATAAGTGAGTTAAAAATAATAATAAAAAAGGTGATTAATATAGATACTAAAATTTTGAATATTTTAGCGATATTTGCCCACCCTGACGATCTTTCTATATTTTGTGCCGGAACACTAGCAAGATGGGCAGAAGAAGGTCACAATATATATGCATTATGTTGTACTAGCGGTGAAGTGGGAACCTTAAGGCGAGATTTAACAAAAGAACAAGTTGCCGCTACTCGGGAAAAAGAATTAAAAGCTGCGAACGAAATGATTGGAGTAAAAGAAACCATAATCCTTGATTACCCCGATGCGGGATTTATTAATGGTGCTGAGTTACGAGAGAAGCTCGTTTATTTTGTTAGGAAGTTAAAAGCAGATCGCGTGGTAACCTTTGATCCTTGGGTTGCTTATGAAGTTCACCCCGATCACTTAATAGTGGGGCGGATGGCAGCTGAAGCAGCAGCTTTTGCAGCATTTCCATTACTCTATACCGATCAAATTAAAAATGGCGTAGAACCCTATGAGTGTTCAGAAGTTTGGTTTATGGGGCTCCTAGGTCACAAACCTAATTATTTTGTTGATATTAGCTCAACTTTAGAAAAAAAAATAGAAGCCGCTTTAAAATTTGAAGCAACTCTTGAACTTCTTGCAAATTTGTTCGCCCCAAAAATCGATCCTGCCAATGTTTCTCCAGATGAACTTAGGAAACTTACAAAATACGCAAATAGACTTTATCGCTCGATGGCAGCAGCAATTGGAAGTAAAGTTGATTTAAAAGCATCTGAAGCCTTTTTTGTTCAAAAAACCCTACCTGGGCATTTTGATAACTTCCAGCAATTAACCTCAGAAATGTTAGGAAATCCACCAGAAAAGCCGAAAATCTATTAAGATGCTTTTAAGATTAAAATTTATCTTTTTTTTATTTCTTCAATTTGTTAATAAATGACTCAAATCTTTATATAGAAATTCCACATAATATATTTTAACATCAAATTTAAAAAGAAAAACTATAAGTAAAAAAGGAGTTAAATAAAAATGGCTGAAAAAACTGAAAGTACATTCAAAACACCGTCAGTATTAAACATTCTTTCGTATAGTTCTGCCGGTTTTTGGAGCATGTTTGCTTGGTCTGTTTTTGGTTCTTATGTATTCTTCTTTTATGAAGTCGCAGTGGGATTAAGTGCGGGTTATATCGCTTTTGCTATGATAATTTTTACGCTTTGGGACGCTGTCAACGATCCTCTCGTTGGATTTTTAACTGATCGTATTTTCAAGTTCACAAAAAAGATTGGAAAAAGATTTCCGTGGATTGTAATAGGAATTCTACCTGCAAACTTTGTATTTGTTCTATTGTTCATGCCACCTACTTACGATACTTCAAATCCTTGGGTGCTTTTTGGATGGATCGTATTTACGACCTGTTTATTTGATACTATAACGACACTATGTTTCGTTAATGTTGACGCACTCTTCCCAGATAAATTTCGAACTGATTCAGCGCGTAGAAAAGCAAGAGGTTGGGGCACACCTCTATCAATTTTAGCTCTTCCTTTTGCAAGTATAATTCCTCCGTTAATAATTACTCTAAAAAATCCTGTTACTTATATCCCATTAGCTTGGTTGTGCGTTGGCATACTTGCAACGATGGCAATATTATTCCTTCCTGGAATGTATGAGAACAAGGAAATTAAGGATAGATACTTTGTAAGTAAAGTTGAAAGAGAAAGTTTTGTAAGCACGCTTAAATCGTCCTTGAAGCAAAAAAGCTTTGTTATATACATTATCTTATTTTTTGGATTTCAAGTCGTAACTGGTTCGTTAACTGGCTCAATTCCTTACGCCGTTCAAATTGTGTTAGGTGGATCCAATCCAGAAGGCGATACCATCCTCCTTTTTGCATTTTTCCTTCAAGGAGCAATAATAGGAGCAATAGTGTGGATATTTCTTGCTAAGAAAATAAGAAATAACAAAAAAACCGCTGTCATCGGTGGTGTGACTTTAACCCTCGCAGCCTTACTAACCACATTTTATGTAGGACTTATCGATTCTCTAATTTACATTACAATTCTAGGGTTTATGATGGGGAATTTCTGGGCATTAATGACAATATACTTAGCAGATGTTATGGATGAAAGAATGATAATAACCAAATCAGATGTAAGAGGAGCGACTATAGGGGTTCAAGCATTCTTCTCAAGGCTGTCTCGAGGAGTTCAAATTGCAACTTTTGCGATTGTCCATGCGCTTACTGGATTCGTAGAAGGTCAAACCGTTCAAACAGAATTAGCAAAGCTCGGGGTACGCCTTCATATGAGCGTCATACCTGCTATAATATTAGCGATATGTACATTCATATATTGGAAGTATTACCCTATTACACCACAGATATGGATGCAAAATAAGCAAAAACTAAAAGAACTTGGATTTTAGTTAAAAAATAATTTTAATTCTACTTCTTTTTTTTTAATTTTGTTATAATTTTGAGAGAATGTGCTTTAATTTTGTGTATATTTTGTTAATTGCCTGACTGGATACTGATTCTGGGGCATAAGCTACAACAGGTTCTGCGTAAGACATTGCTTCCGGTATAGACAGATCGAAGTTAATTCTGCCTAAAATTTCATGATTCGATTTTTTAATATATCTGTTTAATTGCTTTTGAGATGCGCTTTTTAAATCTGCTTTATTGATCACAATCCCGAAAGGAATGTTAAACTGGTTAACCATTTCAAGTGCTCGTTTTAAATCGTGCAAACCTGAAGGTGTTGGCTCTGTTATTGCAATTATATAGTCTAAACCTGAAACTGTAGCAATTACGGGACAGCCTATTCCTGGTGGACCATCAATTAGAATTAGATTTGTTTCATTATATTTTTTGAGATTTTGGGCGTGTTCCTTAACTTCTGAAACCAATAAACCAGAAGTAGTACTTCCCAATTTAGTTTTTCCATAAATTAAAGGTAATCCGCTACTGGTTTCATAAGATATTATTTCTCCGCTTTTAACTGGATTAATTTCAAAAGCACTTTCAGGGCATAAAACTTTACACGCTCCACACCCTTCACACGCTAAATAGTCGATAATAGGAATATTTTTATTCTCGTCCCAATTCAACGCGTTAAATTCACAAAAATGCTCGTCATAACATTGCTTGCATTGTACGCATTTTTCTTCTAAGAATGTGGCTTTTTTTGTAGTATACATGTCTTGGGTTATTACATCTTCCTTAGACTTAGGTGGTAATATGAGGGCTAAATTAGGGGCATCGACATCACAATCTAATACTATTAGATTAACATCATGAGCTTTATGAGCTATACTAGCTAGCGAAGCTACGAGCGAAGTTTTTCCTACTCCTCCTTTTCCAGAGATAACGGCAATCTTCTTTCTATTCACTTTGAAAATTCACCCCACTCCATTAGTTTCTCAAAAATTTCGTTAAACGATTTGTATCCCATCCCATTCTTATCAGAATTTCTGCTACTTTCCATTAAAGGAATACCTTGGCAATATGAACTTACAATATCTTCGTCTAAGGGGATATCACCTAAAACTTCTATACCTTTTTCCTCTAAATCTAGTAAAAATTTCTCTTTATACCCTAATAACGACGATCTATTTACAATTACTCGATATTCTTTATTTAATAAATTGATCAATTCTATAATTCTTAATAGGTCCAACTTTCCAAATCTCGTTGGTTCGGTAACCGGTATTACTAAATCAGCTTGGTTAATTAACTCTTCCACATCGCAATGAGCCCCGGGGGCAGTATCTAATATGACTATATCGTATTTGTTTTGATCTGTTATTATGTCTTTTTCTAATGTCTTCATCAATGTTTTAACAACTGCTGCTGAGCGTGCTTCTGATGGTTTTAATTCGCCTATAAATAGATCTATATCAAATGCAGAAGAAGTATAAATCCATCCAATAACTTTTAAATCAGCTTCTATAGCATTAGTTGGACAAATCTTATAGCATAATTTGCATCCAGAACAAACTGTCGATATAAGAATGGGAATAGAATCTTTAATGTATAGTAATGCGTGGGTAGCACAATTTTCTGCACAAAACCCACACTTGTTGCATTTATCTTCTAATATTTTTGGTAGGAAATAAGGAACTTCCGTTTTATTCTTTAGCTTTCCATTTAGTAATAGATATGTATTGGGATTCTCAACATCACCATCTATTAAAAGAACTTTATATCCCCGATTTTTAAACATAGTAGCTAAATTTACAGCAACCATCGTTTTTCCTGTACCACCTTTACCTCCAGTAACGCAAATGATTTTAGGTTTTACCATTTCTTCTCTTTTTCATCGCATATTAGTTAATAATAATCCTTAACATAGTTGGAATTATCTTCGGTATCAGCGACTACGGCCCATTCCCTGATGGGCTCCTACATTTGCGGAAGTAATTAACTGTAATTTTTTATTTAAACGCAAATCAATCAATTCTTTTACAGTTAATTCTCCTCCAGGTGTGTGATAAATCTTTATATTTAATGCTTTTAAAGAAAATGCTGCGTTAGGACCCAAAAAGTCCACTATAACCTCATTGGCGTTATGATTGCCTATAATTTGAGCTGCTTGGATTCCAACTCCACCAGTTTCATCCCTTGCACGATTTATTACGGATTCTACTTCTGATATTTGATTATTCTCAATTGTCACGAGTGTAAATGTATCACACCTACCAAATCGGTTATTCATAATCTCATTCAAACCCCCATTTCCACAGGTTGGAATAGCAATTTTAATCATTTAGTAATTCACCTTTTAAAGTATAATTAAACTAATTTTTGTTTGAATAAATAATTAATGAATAATCATCCAAAATAAATTGACAAAAAAAATTTGGCATAGAAGAAATTTATTTGGGATTTGAAGATGGTTTTATAATAGTCTTTAAATTATTAGTCAATGATTCAAATCTATTACTACATATATAGTTAAATATAAATCAAATTAAATTAATTTTAAGATTAGTATAGAGAGGTTATACTAAAATGGAAATAATAGCAATACCGAGTTTTAGAGAGGGAGGGTTAAACGAAATAGTCCATCCCCTATTTGGAAAATGCGACAGTTTTACTTTCATTACATTAGATAATAATGAAATTACGCAAGTTAAAGTAATTGAAAATTCTGCGGCTGACGAAACCCGAAGTTCAGGGACTCTGGCAGCTAAAATTATTAGAAATAATGGCGCCGAAAAGCTGATTATTAGCAAATTGGGGTTAAATGCTTCCATGGCACTAAATTCATTAAAAATTAAAACAATCAGAGCGCCTGAGGGAAAAATGCTCGTAAAAGATTTAGTAGCGCTTTACTTAAAAGGAAAAATAAAAATGACTCCTTCAGAGGATCTTATAATTGAGAAAGATCTGGAGTAAAATCTATTCCTTTGTGGAACTCTTATAGATTGCTCAATTTTTTGAAATCTGTTCTTTTATCTTAGAAAACATTATTAAAGAGTAGTTTACAATATTTATAAATAAAATATTTATGTTATTGAATATTAATTCATAAATGATTTTAATTTTATAATTAAATCTGGATAAATTAAACTGAAATATAATTGAAAGCATGTAAGCCTTTTCAAAATATTAGCGATAAATTAAAGGAGTTAATTGTATCTTTAAAATTATTAGCATAAATTAAAAAAATAATAGCAAATGACAATTGAAAAAGTGAATGAATTATGGGAGAAGATGAAATACCCGATATAGATTTAAAAGAAACGGTGAACCAAGGTAAGCAAGAGGTATTGGACCAGCAAATGGTGAATATTCGTAATAATATGGCTAAAATAAAACATAAGATTGTGATCATATCAGGGAAGGGCGGTGTTGGTAAAACAACTGTAGCAGTAAACCTGGCTATGAGCTTGGCAAGTGTGGGTTTACGCGTAGGGATATTAGATGTAGATATAACAGGCCCGAATGTAAATAAAATGTTAGGTATTGATCCTAATGTTCGACCTCGAGTTGACCCGGACGCAAAGAAGTTTTACCCCGTTGATGGCCCATTACGCACGAAAGTCGTTAGTATGGCTTTTTTGTTGCAAGATAGCGATACTCCAGTAATTTGGCGAGGTCCAATGAAAATGTCAGCTGTCCGACAATTTTTGGGAGAAGCAAAATGGGGTGATCTTGACTATTTAATCTGCGATTTACCTCCTGGCACTTCTGATGAAACTCTTGATATTTTACAGCTTATCCCCGATGAGAATGTAGTTGTTGTATCCACTCCACAAGAAGTTGCACTTATGGACGCCCGTAAAACAATTGTAATGGCAAAAACAATGGAAAGACATGTCATGGGGATAATTGAAAATATGTCCGGTTTTAAATGCCCTCACTGTAGCGAATATATTGATCTTTACCCTCCTGGTGGCGCAGAAAAGGCTTCCAAAGATTTTAATATTAAATTTTTAGGAAAAATTCCTTTTGAGGTCGAAGTTAGTCAACAGGGAGATCGGGGTTTACCATTTATATTGAAATATCCTGAAAGCGAAAGTACTAAGGCATTTAAAGCAGCTGTATCTAAAATAAGAGAAGAATTAGAAAAATAATTTTTTTATAATTTTTTATTTTAATTTTTTACTGGCAGTTATGATCTGAGCTACCACTACCTGCACATATGGGCTCATTTAATGATTGCAAATTACCTTGTAAAAATTGTTGGATATTCTCAGACAGAGTTCCCTTTACCCCTTTAAATAATCCAATTCCATATTGAGTGAACCCTGCATATGGTCGTCCACCTATTCCCCCTACAATCATGTCTGTTACTTTTCTTTCTTTCATGTTATTAACTGGTTCCATACAACCTGTATGCCCATTATTTTGTAAAGAAAATAACTTTTTCACATTTTTTCCTTCGTCAATTTCGATTCCTACGAAATAACGACAATGACCAAAATGATCTGATATTGTATCGGATAGTTCTGGTCCATCGGAAGGAATTCCTATAATTTTATTCATTTATATCAGCTCTACTTATATTATTATTTAATTGAATGAATATTCATAAGAAAATAAAGTTATCGATTATAAACTATCAAGTCTTTATCTGTAAAGAAAAATTAATAATGTGCTATAACCGACAAAAAGTTAAAAGTCCTTAAAGTCCTATGAATTCTGGGAGTATATATCACCATAATATAAAGTCTGATAAATTATAAAAGATTTTAAACAAACAACTATATAATTTTATTACCCTATTGGAGAATTTGAAAATCTTCATAATAACAGGTTAAAGGTAATCTAAAATTAACTTAGCTCAAAAATCAGATGTATCAAAACTTTTAAAAGGAATTGTTATTTGTAAGGAAACGGGTATTTATTTATTAGATCTCATTTTGGATTCTGAAATTAATCCTATGTTGCTCTCATCGTTTGTAGGAGCGTTGTCCTTATTCGGATCGGAGAGTTTGGGAAAGATTGAAGAAATTACAATTAAAGGATTATCCATTCAGATGATAATTGTGAATAAATTTGACCTGGTTTTAATTGCGATAATGGATAAAGATTTTGTCAAAGAAGATATGAGGAAAGAAGCAGAAAAAGCACTCGACATGTTTTATCACCTATACCAAAACGAAATCAGCGATTATACCGATGTTTCTCAGTTTGAATCTTTTAAAAAAATCTTATACGACCAAATTGTTGAGTACTTTAACCGAGTTAATGGTGAAAATACAAAAAGAGAAATTAAAGATTTTGGATTTTTCACAGAAGCAATTGCAAAATCGAGAAAATAATAGAACTAATCTAAATCCTGATTTGCAACCTTTTTCGCTTTATACAACTTTAAAAATTCTCAGTTTTTCTCTTAAAAATGATATTTCCTTCTTTAACGGAAAACAGTCTTTCCATTAATGAACACTTTGCTTTTAGTAAATAATAGACTTCTTTATCTGGAATTTCCATACCGTATAAGCTTTCGAAATTACCTTGACCTTTTGATAAAATCACGCCATCCTTTAGAAAAAAGTGCTTCTTGAATTCATCTGTGGTTGTTGGAATGTCAATACCCGGTGTGTCACTTGCTTCTATAACTTGAACTAGATCAGTTAAACCAACGAATTTCGCATCTTCTATGGTTGCGTCGTTGATAATTGGGGCTGATCTAACCGAACATGTAATTTCTAATTCTGGAAAAGTCTTTAGCATAGTTTCTACCAGTAATTTATCAAAAACAATCTCTCCTGCGTTATCTAATAGAATTAGTAAATGGCCAGTATCCAGAAGCGATTGTTTAAATGTTTTGTAGTCGTTTATTGCTAAATTGTCGGGTGTAAAGTTTTTAATATCGTTTATGAAATCAATTTTATGATTGGTGCCTAAATCTATTGTATTTCCAAGAGCAGCAACAATAATTGCCTTGAATAAAGGATCTTTAGCGCTATTAACTATTTTTCTAGCCTCATCGTAGAATTGTATAGCTAATTGGTTATATTGTTTCTTTATTGAAGCGTAAGGATCCTTTAAACCTAATGCTTCAGCAACAAGATTGTATGCTACTTTACCGATTATCGGAGATGCTTTTTTTTCTAAATCAAAACTCAGGAGATATTCCATTAACTTCTTCTGAGTATCTAATATGATTTCACGGGATATATCCGGTTTCAATAATTGAAAGGCTCTATACACTTGATTAAAAAGACAAGGTACACATTCTGGCTCTAATTTCATTTAAATCTATTTATTATTTTAGTATAGTAAATAAAAAAAAAAAGATAAAATTTTGTAAAACCAATCTATTTGTAGACCAATTTTATAATTCTTCAATCGCTTTTTTCCGTGCTATTTTCTCTTCATCAGTCAACTCTACTTCGCCTCTTTTGACAAAGTATACGAATATAAATGCTACTACAAAAAACAGAAGCCCATCAAAAAGCAAAGACCCTGGACCGAAGATATCTCTTAAACCCCCAACAATTCCAGGACCGATTATAGCCGCTAACACACTAAAGAAGTAATAAAGTCCAGTGTAAGTTCCAATTTTCTTTACATTAGGTGCCAGTTCCCAGACGATTACAATAGAGTTAATATTTACAAAAGCCCATCCGATACCGAACAAAACTAAAACAATCATAGTTACTGTTAGGGTTTGAATCAAAAATCCAATTAGCATGGATAAAATCATAATTATCAATCCGATTTGAATGCACCTTTTCCTCCCGATTCGAGACGCTAATAAAGATAATGGGAATGCTGCAAGAATAAATGGAATCGCAACAAAGTTAAACATAAAGGATGCAAATGCATCGGTTTGATTCAATACACCATTTGGACCAGAAGCTGCATAAATTGAGAAGAATGCTTCTAAACCTTGATATCCGATAAACCAAGCAAAAATAGCTAATAGTATGAAGAGTGTACTTTTATCTTCTTCATTTAAAATATCTTTGAAACTATTCACCAAACCTACTTTTTCTTTCTTCTCTTTAACTTTTCCTTCTTTGGCTTCAGTTTCTAGTAGAAGTTTATAACTGTAGGCATCATTTTCATTTACAGTTAAGACGAGAACTAGCAAAGCAACAACCATAATTATCGAGGCGATAATAAAGGTCAATTGTAATCCAAGAACACCTGAAGCTAAACCCATGGTATAAGCAACTATTGCTCCAATACCCCCCATAATGTTAATAATAGCATTTGCTTTACTTCTATGTTGAGGTTTAACAAAATCAGGCATTAGTGCGACTGCTTGTGATCTATAGAAACCCATACTTAGACTGAAAAATAACATCCAAATTAATAGTATTGGTAGATTTCCTGTCGGTAGAAATCCTGTAGGGATCAAAGCAAAGAATATTGCAGAACAGATAACTCCAACAATAATATAAGGTATTCTTCGACCATATTTAGATCTTGTATTATCAGAGACGGTCCCCATAATTGGTTGTATGAATACTCCTAGCATATTGTCTAAAGCCATTAAAATACCTACGGCTAATCCGGCTAGTACAAAACCTGCGAAATAATTGTCTAACTGTTGATTAACTCGAGTGTTATACAAACTCCACGAAATTCCTGTCGTAAAAAATGCTAAACCGATGAAAAAAGTATGTTTAATGTCAAATTTTTCCTTAGATTTATTTTCTGTCATTAAAATCTCAC
>Ga0307377_10001974_pt1 | contig 24756 bp, 21 predicted proteins | sample TR3MG_FD_202535 | JGI IMG/M metagenome (GOLD analysis project Ga0307377, IMG submission 202535) | Soil microbial communities from Risofladan, Vaasa, Finland - TR-3 | ecosystem: Environmental > Terrestrial > Soil > Coastal area > Acid sulfate soil | place: Finland: Risofladan, Vaasa | collected...
GACGATCGAGGCGATACTGCGCGGCGGCCGCACCGGCGAGGTGGGCGACGGCAAGATCTTCGTCTACGATCTCGCGGAGGCGGTGCGGATCAGGACCGGCGAGCGGGGCGGGGAGGCGATCGGCTGATAGGCGGGATCCCTGCCCCGCCGGCCTGAGCTGCGCCGTCGCGCCGGCCCGACCCGCGCCGGCCCGACCCGCGCCGTCGCGCCGGCGGCTCGGCCGTCTCGCGGCTCGCCCGCCTAACTTCTCCCGTAGATCCCGCCGGAGCGCAGCCTCGCGTAGAAGGGCAGGAGGAGGGCGGTCCCTCCCAGCTCGATGAAGAACGAAATGAGGTAGATGGTCGGGATCTTGACGTGGAGCCCGGAATAGAGCCAGGTCCCGACTACGGGGCCGATCATGCCGCGCAGGCCGATCAGGGTGCTGTGGAAGCCGAAGTAGAGGCTGAGGCGCTCGCGGCGCGCGAACAGCATGAGCGAGAACATGGGGATCAGGTCCCAGCCGGCGTTGGCGATGCCGTTCAGGAAAGCGCCCGGTATGAGCTGGAGCGGCGCCAGCGCCAAGGCGGTGTTGAGGTAGCGGGCCGAGGACAGGAGCGCCGTGGCCATGAGCGCCACGAAGGGGCTTATCCTGTCGGCGAGCTTCGCGTACACGAAGTAGCCGAGGAGGGCCCCGGCGAGGGGAATCGTTCCCTGGATGAGGCCGGCCGCGGCGTAGTCCATCCTCAGCTCGTCGACGAAGCGGATGGGCTCGAGGGCCACGACGATCTTGTCGGGGAAGCCGATGACGAAGTAGATGGCCATGTAGGCCATGAAGAGCCGATCCTTGGTCATGTCCTTGAAGGCCGGGAGGAAGCCTTCGGGGGCCGCATGGTCGCCGGTCTTCCCGGTCCGCGCCTCGGCCGAGTCCTCGGCCGGGGCCGGCGGCACGCGGATCCTGCGGAAGATGACGCTGCTCGCCACGCCGAAGGCGGCCGCCACGGGGAAGAGCGCGCGATCGGCGCCCGGCAGGGCCTGCATGAGCGCGCCCGCCAGGGCGGCCGAGAGGGCGGTGCTGATCTGCATCCCGATGCGCACGTAGCCCATGAGCTCGCCGCGGTATCGGTCGGAGTAGTTGGATCGCATGATGCCCGTGTAGGCGGGGCCGCCCAGGTTCGAGAGGACATTGTAGCCCGACATCACCGCGAGGTAGAGCCAGGGCGAGATGCGCACGAGGGCCGCGCTCACGGCGACGCGCGACACGACGGAAGGCCAGAACACCCAGGCTTCCTTGTGGCCTCGATCGGAGAGATGGCCCGTCCAGACGTTGAGGAAAAGCCCTACGAAGGCGCTGATCGACAGGATCGCGAGCATGTGGGAATCGAGGCCGATCTTTCTGCCGATGATCCCGATGAAGGTGATGGACAGGCCGTTGAAGACGCCGAAGCAGATCCCCGCGGGTGCGTCGACGGAGAAAGTCTTGCGGTCGCTCGGGGGGTATCGCGAGAGGAAGTCCCTGAGGGATTTTGAATTGCGCATTGCGGAACCAGCGCCATTCTATCCGGCGAGGCGGGACTTTATCAAGCGACCCGGGCGCGGCTATACTGCCGCACCATGCCAAAGAGGATGCTTCCCGGCCGTCTCGAAACCCTGATCGCGCCCTACCGCTCGCTGGGCATGTCGCTCTGGGCGATGTTCTTCGCCACCATGATCAACCGCTTCGGGGACTTCGTCGCGCCCTTCCTGGCCCTCTACCTCTCGAGGGGGCTCGGCTTCGACCCCGAGCGGACCGGAGTCCTGGTGGCCGTGACCTTCGGCTCTTCGACGTTAGGCGCCCTCGTATCCGGCCGCCTGGCCGACGCGCTCGGGCGCAAGCGGAGCCTCCTCGCCTTCCAGACGGCCGCCGCGCTCTTCAATCTCGCCATGAGTTTCCTCTTCCGCAACGCCTGGGCTCCCTGGCTCATCGTGGCCGGCAGCTTCTTCAGGGGGGCGGCCCGGCCCCTCATCGGCGCCGTGCTGACCGACCTGTCCCCCTTGGGCAGACGGAAGGAGGTCTTCGGGCTCCAGTACTGGTCGATCAACGTGGGCGTGGCCGTGGGGCCGCTCGTCGCGGCTTTCCTCTTCAATTCGCACCTGCCCTGGCTCTTCCGCGGCGACGCGCTGTCCACGCTCCTTTCCGTCGCGATGGTGGCCTGGGGCGTCCGCATGCCCCCGCGACCGGCCTCGGCGGCGGTCGGTCTGGAGCGGCACGACGAGCGCGGAGCCCTGCGCGCCTTCTTCGCGAGGCCCATCCTCCTCGCCTTCTGCGCGGTATCGCTCCTGAACAGCGTGACCTACTCCCAGACGGGCTTCGCCCTCCCGCTCACCCTCTCCTCGTCGATGGGGTCGCGGGGGACCACCTTCTTCGGCGCGCTCATGTCGCTCAACGCGGTAGTCGTCATCCTCCTCAGCATTCCCCTGGCGCGTCTCCTGCGGGAGCGCGCCCCGCTCTGGTGCATGGCCTTCTCGGGGCTCTTCTACGTGGCGGGCTTCGGCATGATGGCGTTCAGGCTGGGGCCCTGGGGCTTCGCCGTCTCCACCGTGGTCTGGACGACGGGAGAGATCGTCGCAGCCACCAACGTCGGCGTCTTCGTCGCCAAGCATTCCCCGGCCAATTGGCGCGGCTCCTTCCAGTCCTTCACGGGCGTGTTCGCGCAAGGAGGCTGGTCGCTGGGACCGCTGATCGCCGGGCCGGTGCTGCGCTCGGGCGGAGCCTCGGCCCTCTGGCCGGCCGTGGCCGCGCTCTGCGTGCTCTGGGCCGCCGGCGCACTCCTCATAGACCGCTGGGACTCGCGGATCGGAGCCGCGCCGGACCGCCGAGACGCTTGAGCGAGCGGCTCAGGCCGCCCCGAGGAACGCCGCGGCCACGGCCACCGCCACGATGGAAGCGAGCGCGTGGGTCGACAAGGTCGTGGCCACCCGCCGGTTCTCGATCTCGTCGTGCTCGGGCATGAACACGGCGATGACGAAAGGCGGCGGCAAGAGGAAGAGCACGAGCACCGCAAAGCGATAGATATCCGGCAGACCCAAGACTCGCCGGGCGAAGAGATCGCCCACCACGAAGGCGAGGGCCGCGAGCAGCACGATCCTCGTCGCCGTGAGCTTGAGGGCGAAGGCCAGGTTTTCGCGGTCGAGTTCGATGCCCGAGCCGATGACGAAGCAAATCAGGGGCACGGTCAGCGACTTGAGGATCGCGACGAGATGCCAAAAGGGCTGCGCGAAGAGCTCGACGCGGCCGAGGGCTGATCCGGCAGGGGAGCCCGAAGCGCCGGCTGCGATGAAGGCCGAAGCGCCCGTCGAGCCCGAGGCGGCGAGAGCGCGCAGGACCAGGCCCGATGCCAGCCCCAGCACTATCGCCAGCACGATGGGGGAACGCACGAAGTTGCGTACGAGGCTCCTCGCCCGCAGTCGCGCCGTTTCCAGATCGGCGCCCGGATCGACCTCGCCTCGCGCGGGACCCCGGGCATTCGGCTTCGAAGCGAGCCGTGCGGACAGCGATAGGAGCTGGGTCTGCAGCACCGAGAACACGAACAGCACCTGCCCCAGATCGCAGGCCGCGAAGAAAGGAAGATTCGCGTCGCCCGCGATGCCGAGGAACAGCCCGTAGCCGAGCATGCCCGCCTCGAAACCCTCGAACATGAGGGGGGCATAGGGGCTTTTGAGCCCGACGACTCTGCTCGCGGCGCGCCCGACGAAGACCATGAGTACGCAGGAGGCGAAGACCGCGGCGACGAGGAAGATGGTGCGCGAATCGGGATGGAGGCGGAAGAAGGCGTCGAAAAGGAGGATCGGGAGGGTGAGGTTGACGACGATGCTTTTAAGCCCCGCCGTCGCGGCGGCGTCGAGTATCCGCCACGATCGGAGTCCCACGCCCAAGGCGAAGAGAAGCAGCACCGGCGCCACATCAAGGAAAGTTTTGAATGCGTTCATTGCCAAAGAGATACCATATCCGGCCCCTGCGCGTGGAGGGATGGGCGACCATCGCGCTGGGGTTTCACAAAATTTATTTGACTTGTATACAATCAGGTATATAATGCCACATACATTTTGTGTGCTGGACTCCGGACCGTCGTTCGGGCCGCAGGTGTCGAGGAGTGCGTCGTGAAGAAGGCAATCGTACGCAAGGATTCGTACTTCGATTCCGTGTTCCTTATGGCCCTGAGCAAGAAACTCAAGGAACAGCCCGGCGTGGGCGATGCCGTCGTGGCCATGGGTACGGCCATGAATCTCGAGCTGCTCGGTTCGCAGGGCTATGCCGCCGCACAACTCGCCGGGGCGACTGCCAACGATCTCATCATGGCGGTGGATTGCGTCGACGAGGCGGCGGTCGAAGCCGCCCTCGTGGCCGCGGCCGATCTGCTCGCCAAGAAAAAGACGAGCTCGTCCGCCTCCGGCGCGGCCTTCGAGCCCGCCAGCCTCGACGCGGCGATGGAGATGTTGCCGGGCGCCAACCTGGCGATCGTATCCCTGCCGGGCGCCTACGCGGCCCGCGAAGCCCGCAAGGCTCTGGAGCGCGGGCTGCACGTCATGCTGTTCTCCGACAATGTCAGCCTCGAGGACGAGATAGCCCTCAAGGAACTCGGCCGCTCGAAGGGCCTCCTCGTCATGGGGCCGGACTGCGGCACGGCCCTCATCAACGGCTATCCCATCTGCTTCGCGAACGTGGTCAAGCGGGGGCCGATCGGCGTAGTTGCCGCTTCGGGCACGGGCCTGCAGGAAGTGACCTGTCTGGTGGACCGCTACGGCTCGGGCGTCAGCCAGGGCATCGGCACGGGCGGGCGGGATCTCAAGAACGAGCGCATCGGCGGCATCACCATGCTCATGGGCATCGCGGCCCTCGCCAAGGATCCCGCCACGAAGGTGCTGGTCGTCATATCCAAGCCGCCGGCCGCCGACGTGGCCGCCAAGGTGGTCTCGGCCCTGGGTTCCTCAGGCAAGCCCTCGGTCGTCCATTTCATCGGTCTCGATCCGGCGAAGGCCGGGAAGCTGCCGCCCAACGTGCGCTTCGCCTCGAGCCTGGAGGACTCGGCCGCCCAGGCGGTCGCCTTGGCGAACGGAAAGCCGCTCTCCCAGGCCGCGCGGGGCGGCGACGAGGCCGTTATCGCCGCCCTCGCCGAACGCGAGGTCCGGCGCATATCCAAGGCGCAGAAGTACCTGCGCGGCTACTATACGGGCGGCACGGTGGCGGACGAGGCCCTGATCCTCCTCCACGGCCTGACCGGCAAGGTCCACTCGAACAACCAGACCGACCCGGCCTTCGTCCTCAAGGATCCCAAGGTCTCCGTCGGACATACGATAGTCGATCTCGGAGACGACGTATTCACCGTGGGCAGGCCGCATCCCATGATCGATCCGAGCACGCGCACCGAGCGCGTCCTGGCCGAGTCCGGCGACAGTTCCGTGGCGGTCCTCCTCGTCGACGTGGTCCTCGGCTACGGCTCGCACGAAGATCCCGCCGGCGCCCTCGTGCCCTCCCTCGTCGAGGCGCGGCGCGCCGCCGAGGCCAAGGGCGGCTACCTGCCCGTGGTGGCTTCGGTCATCGGCACTCCGGGAGACTACCAGGGCTTCGCCGGCCAGGTGGCCAAGCTTGAGGCCGCGGGCTGCGTGGTCATGCCCTCGAACTACCGCGCCGTCGTCCTGGCGGCCAAGATCCTCGAAAAGGCGGCGGCGAAATGAGCGGAACGATGAACGATGCCATGTTCGTGGACCCGGTCCTCGACCTCTTCAAGGGCGAACTCAAGGCCGTGAATCTCGGGCTCGAGTCCTTCGCCGAGAACCTCCGGGCGAAGGGGGCCGCGGTCCTGCAGGTGCGCTGGAAGCCTCCCGCCGGAGGCGACGCCGCCATGATCGCGGCTCTCGATCGGCTGGCCGCGGGCGCCAAGGTCGACGTCGAGGCCGCCAACCTCGAGGCTGTGTCGCGCATCCTGAAGGGCAAGCCAACGCTCGTGGACGTCGGCGTCGCGCTCGAGGTCGTCCCGGGCATGACCAAGACGACCATCCTGCACGCGGGGCCTCCCATCACCTGGGAGCGCATGTGCGGGCCGGTGCGGGGGGCCGTCATCGGCGGGCTCATCTACGAGGGCCTGGCCAGGAACCGCGAGGAGGCCGAGTCCCTCGCCGCCTCCGGCAAAATCCGCTTCGATCCCTGCCACCACCACGGAGCGGTCGGACCCATGGCGGGAGTGGTCACGGCGAGCATGCCCGTCTGGGTGCTCGAGAACGCCGCCTTCGGCAACCGGGCCTACGCCACCTTCAACGAGGGCCTCGGGAAGGTCCTGCGCTACGGCGCCTTCTCCGAGGAAGTGCTCGCGCGACTCAAGTGGATCGAGACCGATCTGGCCCCGATCATGAAGCGGGCGCTCGCCCTGCACGGCCCCTTGGACATGAAGAACATCATCGCCCAGATCCTGCAGATGGGCGACGAGGGGCACAACCGCAACCGCGCCGGCACCTCGCTCATCATCAGGGAGTTCGCGCCCTTCCTCGTGAAGCTCGGCGAGGACCCGGAGAAGATCGTGAAGGTCCTCAACTTCATGAACGGCAACGACCACTTCTTCCTCAACCTCTCGATGCCCGCCTGCAAGTGCACGGTCGACGCGGCGCGGGGCATCGAGGGCAGCTCGGTCATCATAGCGATGGCGCGCAACGGCACCGATTTCGGCATCCAGGTCTCGGGCCTCGGCGACCGCTGGTTCACCGGCCCCGCCTCGATGGTCGAGGGGCTCTACCTGCCCGGCTACGGCCCCGAGGACGCGGCGCCCGACCTCGGAGACTCGGTCATCACCGAGACCACGGGCATCGGCGGCTTCGCCATGGCGGCCGCTCCCGCGATCGTCCAGTTCGTCGGGGGCACGCCCGAGGACGCCCTCGCGGTCACCCGGCGCATGTACGAGATCACGGTGACCGAGAACGACGTCTACAGGATCCCGGCCCTGGACTTCCGCGGCACGCCCACCGGCATCGACCTGCGCAAGGTCGTGGAGACGGGCATCCTGCCGGCGATCAACACGGGCATAGCGCACAGGGACGCAGGCGTCGGGCAGGTCGGAGCAGGCCTCGTCAAGCCGCCCGAGAATTGTTTCAAGGATGCATTGGCCGCCTTCGCGGAGGCCTACGCACGATAGGTTCGCGGCGAGCTGTTCCGCGACACGTCCATACGGATTTTGAGGAGGCATCGCATGAAGATCATCGATTTGACGATTCCGCTCGGCATCGGCACCCCGCCCTGGCCGACCTACATTCCGCTGCAGGTCCAGTACTTCAAGCGCCTCGCTCCCAACGGCGCCAACGGCCAGGTGGTCACGCACTCGAACCACGTGGGCACGCACCTCGACGGCGAGATCCACTTCTACACGCCCGGCAAAGACATCGCCAGCCTCGACATGGACTTCCTCGTCCACGAGGGCGCGGTAGTCGATCTCTCCGACGTCTGCTCCGACTACGACGTCTACACTTCCAAGATGGTCGAGGAGCGCGTCGAGGTGAAGGAAGGCGACATCCTCATCATCCACACCGGCTTCCACCACTACGGCTGGGACCAGCCGACGGCCGACGAAGTGCGCTACATGATCAAGCACCCGGGGCCGGACCGCGAGTTCGCCGAGTGGGCCAAGAAGAAGAAGCTGCGCTGGATCGGCGTGGACTGCGGCTCGGCCGACCACCCAATGAACACGAAGATCAAGGAGTGGATGCCGGTGCAGGCCAGGGAATGCGACGCGCACTTCAAGCAGAAGTACAAGAAGTCGCTCGACGAGGTCTTCACCGAGGACAAGTACCAGCTCATGCACATCGAGATGTTCAACAAGGGTCTCATCCACGCCGAGTGCGTCGGCGGGGACATCGACCTGCTCCTCAACCAGCGGGCCACGATCGGCTGCTTCCCCTGGCGCTTCGTGGACGGCGAGTCGAGCATCTCGCGCATCGTCGCCATGGTCGAGGACAAGCGCTACGACGAGCTCATGGCCAAGAAGAAGAAGGCCAAGCTCACGAAGTTCGGCGACGTCGCCGGCGCCAAGAACGCCTGGCTGCATGAAGAGGCGAAGAAGGTCAAATAGAACGGAGGCTCGGCCGCGGAGGCGCGGAAGAAACGCTAGAGGATGATCGAGGACGAGGGGGAGAGAGGCGCAGAGGTGAATGGGGAAGAGAAAGACGAGGGGAAGAGAGGCGCAAAGGCGCAGAGGTGAATAGTGAACGGAAGAAGAATTTGGACGAGGGCGAGCGGATTTCCTGTGCCTGAATTCCTTCGACCGTCCTTCTTCGCTTCCTCCGCCTCCACCTCCACCACCTCCTCCTCCCTTTGCTCCTCTGCGCCTCTCTTGCACCTCCTGGTTTTTTGAAGTTGAAGGCACAACGAACCGGCGCGTTAGGCGCGCGGTATCACGTTTCAGGAGAACAGCATGGCTATCGACGAACTTGAAAAGAAGCTTAGGCCGCCCGAGGTTCAGCTCGCGCCCTATCCAGCCAAGGTGATCACCCTCGCATCGGGCGAGACCATGGTCGTCCGTGAGTGCAGGCGCGAGGACGTGCCGGCCCTGCTCGGCACGGTCTATCCCCTCATCGAGGTGGCCAAGGACTACTACGACGTCGTCGCCTGCCGCATGTACAACGAGATCCTCTCGTGGTACCGCTACCGCATCGCGAACATGTTCACCCTCGTGGGCTCGATCGACGGCGAGATCGCCGGCATCGTCACGAGCCGCCACGTCGACTCCCACCTCGGCATGAGCCTCCATACCCTCACGATCAAGCGCGGCCTCAGGGTCGGCGCCCAGCTCTTCGCCGCCAAGATGGAGCACCACCTCGAGTTCCTCAAGGAGGACGAGGTCTGGATCGTCGCCGAGAGCCCCATCGGCTTCAAGCGCTGGATGATCGAGTACGAGCTCGAGGACCGCTCCGCCCAGTACCCGGCGGTGCGCCACGAGCTCGGCGGCGTGCCCACCTTCGTGCTCACCCGCAAGCTCTGGGACGCCGTCAAGGCCGTCAAGAACACCGGCACCCGGCCGGTTCCGCCCGAGGTCCTCAGGACCTCGGACAAGCTCAAGATGCCGAACGAGTACGTCCAGCTTCCCGGGTGGAAGAGGAACGCCTGATGGCTCCACGCGTGGGAATCGTAGGCATCGGGCATTGCCGCTTCGGCAATTCCAGCGACTACGACCTCGTCGATGTCATAGCCTACTCGGCCAACGCGGCCTTCAAGGACGCGGGCGGGCTCGCGCTGCGCAAAGAGGTCGACCAGGTCATCGTGGGCAACATGGCCAGCGGCCTCTTCAACAGGGAGACCGCGGTGGCCTCGGCCCTCGTCAGCCGCATGGACATGGAGCCCTGCCCGGCCGAGCTCGTCGAGAACGGGCCGGCTTCGGGCGCGAGCGCGGTCAAGATGGGATACATGGCGATAGCCTCCGGCATGGCCGACGTCGTGCTCGTCGCCGCGGGCGAGGTCATGCGCGCGGTCACCGGCTGGGAAGCCACCGACATCGTCGCGACCATGGCGCACAAGGAGGCCGAGTACAACATGGGCCTCACGCTGCCGGGCTTCGCGGGCATGGTCACGCGGCTGTACATGGAGAAATACGGACTCACCGAGCGCGACCTCGCGCTCGTCGCGGTCAAGGACCACGCCAACGGCGCGAAGAACATCTATTCGCACGTGCAGCTGCCGGTGACGATCGACGCGATAGCCGACGGCCCCAGCGCGGGCGTCGTGAACAACTACGTGGCCGAACCCCTGCGCATGTATTCGACCTGTCCGGTCACCGACGGCTCGGCCGCGCTCATCCTCGTCAACATGGACTCGCCCAAGGCCAAGCTCTTCAAGCGCAAGCCAGTCCGGATCGCCGGCATCGGCTCGGCGACCGACACCCATGTCGTGCACAACCGCGAGGACCCGCTCGTGCTCAAGGCCGTGAAGATCTCGTCCGACCGGGCTTACAAGATGGCCGGCATCGGCCCCAAGGACATCTCCTTCGCCGAGCTCCACGACGCCTTCGTGATCTTCGAGCTCATGAACTCGGAGGAGGTCGGTTTCTTCGAGCGCGGCAAGTCCTTCCTCGCGGTGCGCAACCACGAGACCGACATCGACGGAAGGCTGCCGATCAACCCCTCGGGGGGCCTCAAGGCCAAGGGGCATCCCGTCGGCGGCACGGGCGTCTCGCAGGTGTTCGAGCTCGTCAGGCAGCTTCGCGGCGAGGCCGAGGAGGGGCGTCAGGTCAAGGACCCCAAGTACGGCATGGCGGTCAATTTCGGCGGTTTCGGCAACAATGTCATAACCACGATTCTGGCCAAGGATTAGGGGGCGAGCGATGATCGATTTCAGCGTATACGGCGAGCAGACGCCCCATATCAGCGGCTGGCGCTGCCAGAAGTGCGGCACGCTCTATTATCCCGCGCCCATGGTCTGCAAGAAATGCGACTCGATGCGCGACCCCACGACCGACAAGGGCTGGGAAGAGTTCGATCTCGAGGGACCCTGCACGCTGCTCACCTGGACGCGCGTGTGGAATCTGCCCGAGGGGTTCAACAAGAAGTTCCTGCTGTTCGGCATGGTCGAGTTCGGGAACGGCCTGCGCGCCTCGGGCCGGATCGAGATGGAGGGCGACCCCAAGATCGGCATGAAGCTCACCGCCAAGACCATCGAGGCCGACGAGCGGCCGGGCAAACCGGTCAAGGTATTCGTCTTTTCGTGAATATTGGGACTACCGCTACGCTTGAAGTGAACGTAGTATAGGCGGCAACCGTGCGGTAGGCGGCGGGCATCGTGGATGATCGCCGCCGGCCGTCGCTCAAGCGAGGAGCGATCGAATCTGTCGCTCGCTCCTCCCGAGGAGGGGAACGGAAACTCGTGGGCTAAGGAGGATAGGAGGTTCGAGAGCCGTTCCTTTGATCGGGACGGTTAAACGCGCCGGCGCGGCAGGACCGTCGACCGGCGCAGAAAGACGGAGGCATCTATGGCTCAATTCGCCAAGATTTACGACATCGAAGACGTGCCGCCCCTAGGCAAGGCTATTCCCCTGTCGTTCCAGCACGTCTTCGCCATGTTCGGCGCGACCATTCTCGTTCCCCTGCTGACCGGGCTGGATCCCTCGGTCACGATCTTCTGCTCCGGTGTAGGCACCCTCATCTTCCATCTCGTCAACAAGGGCAAGGTGCCGGCCTATCTCGGTTCCAGCTTCGCTTTCATAGCCCCCATCATCGCCGTCTCCAAGACCTACGGCGCCCAGGGAGCCTTCACCGGAATGATAGCGGCCGGCTTCGTCTATATCCTCGTCTTCGTCATCATAGCCATCGTGGGCCTCAAGTGGATCAATCGGGTGCTGCCGCCGATAGTCGTCGGCCCGATAGTCATGATCATCGGCTTGAGCCTCACCCCGGTAGCCATCAGCGAGGCCTCGAAGGGACTCGTCACCGCCCTCATCACCACGCTCATCGTCATCGTGGCCAGCATCTTCGGCAAGGGATTCCTCAAGATCATCCCGATCCTCCTGGGCACCGTCGGCGGCTACATCGTGGCGATCATCTCCGGCCAGGTCGACTTCACGTCTATCAGCAACGCCGCGTGGATCGCCTTGCCGCGCCTGACCATAGTCACCGGCCACATGCCCGTGCTGGCCTGGGGGGCGGTCGCGATGATCGCACCTGTCGCCATAGCGACGATGGTCGAAGACGTCGGTCACCTTCTCGTGATCGGCGACACGGTCGAGCGCGATCTCATGCACAACCCCGGTCTGCACAAAGTGCTCCTCGGCAACGGCCTGGCGACCTCGGTGGCCGGATTCCTCGGCGGAGTTCCCGAGACGACCTACGGCGAGAACATCGGCGTCCTCGCGATTACCCGCGTCTTCTCCTCCCGCGTCATCCAGGGCGCGGCGGTCATCGCGATTCTCCTCTCGTTCATCCAGAAGTTCGGCGCCGCGATCCAGACCATACCGCAGCCCGTTCTCGGCGGTGTCACGATCATCCTCTACGGCATGATCGCCTCGGTCGGCCTCAGGACCCTGATCGAGAACAAGGTCGACATGGCCCAGAACCGCAACCTCCTCATCGCGTCGGTCATCTTCTCCTTCGGTGTCGGCGGCATGATCTTCAAGTTCAGCCCCGATTTCGAGTTCGCGGGCATCGCGTCCGCGGCCATCTCCGGCATCATCCTCAATCTGATTCTCCCCATGGAGAAGAAGAAAGAGGCGGCCAAGTAGCAAGAGTGTCGCTCGCGGCGGCCCGATGCGAAAGCTCGCCGCCGCGGCTCACGCTTCCGAGATTTCCGGCGCCTCGACCTCCGGCCTGGGGCGCCGGCCGCATCCCATCATTTTCGGAGACCGAATTCGGAACCCCACTATGGCCAAGAGCAACCTGAGTCAACCGATCTACGCGCAGCTTTCGGAGCGCATTCTCCGCTGGGACTATCTTCCGGGGCATCGCTTCACGGAAGAGGGACTGTGCGAAGAGTTCAACGTGAGCCGGAGCCCCGTGCGCGAGGCTCTCAACACTCTCGTCGAAAACGGCCTCATCGAGAAGAAGCCCAATCACGGCTATAGCGTCAAGCTTCTCGACTTCGACGAGATCAACGAGCTCTACGACGTCAGGCTCGCGCTCGAAAGCTACGTCGTCGAGCTGATCTGCGCGAGCGGCATGGACGAGAAACGCCTCAAGGAGCTCCACGCCTTCTGGGTGGACATAAGCTCGCGCCTGCCCGAGACTGCCAAGGCCGTGGCCGCGGCCGACGAGGAATTCCACGAGACCCTGGCCAGGCTCGGGAAGAACAAGACGCTCCTCGCCTTCCTGAAGAACATAGACCGGCGCATCCACTTCGTGCGCCTCGCGGATATCACGAACGAGCAGCGCGTCCGAGCCACCTGCCTGGAGCACATCGAGCTCCTCGAAGCCATCGGCGAGCGGGACAAGGACCGGGCCTGCGCCGTGCTGAGAAAGAACATAGACGGGGGACGCTCCTCCGTAGAGCATGCGATCAAGGACGCATTGGCCCATGCCTACCGCGCTCGCTAGCGAGCTCGCAGTCCGGGCCGAGTCGATCGGCGCCGCGGCCTCGGAGGCGCTCGAGGCGGCAGGGAGGCGCCCGATCGGCCTTCGCGTGCACAGCGTCTTCTCCTCGACGATCAATCTCGAGGTCGAGGGATCGGATATCCTGGTCGCGCTGAGCGGACCCTCGGGCGCGGCCTACCCCTATACGATCTCGCTCGGCCGCGGCGTCGACTTTCTCTCCTGGCCGCTCGGGCGGGGCGAGCCCGGCGTTTCGGAGGATGGGAGTCTGAGCTTCGAGGGCGGGGCGGCCGGGCCGCGCATCGATCTGAGGCGGGCCAGGTCGCGCGGCCGACCCGAGCTCTCGCCGGCGACTCGCCTCGGCGGCGCCTTCGCCCTCTGCGAAGGCGAGCTCGCCGCGCTCCAGCACCGCAAAGGCTTCGACCTGCGCCTCGCGCACCTGGAGGAAGGCGCCCGAGCCGAGTCGCCCATGGGCGAGGAACTCAGGCGGAGCGTCCTGGCTTTCGGAGCAACCGCGCTCGAGTGCCGGCATCTCGGGGCGGCGCCGGACGGGTCGAAGGGAGCGACGGCCGCCTCCGTTTCGGCTCTCGTGGGAAGGGGAGGGGGGCTCACCCCCTCGGGCGACGACTTTCTGTGCGGCTTCCTGGCCGCCGCGCGCTGCGCCGCGCCGGAAGGCGCGGCGGCGCCCGACCTTCTGTCGGAGACGTTGCGCGAAGCCGTCGGGGCGAGCCTCGCCTCGACGGGCGAGATCAGCGCCTCGCTCCTGCGCTGCGCCATGCGCGGCCACTGGCCGGGGCCGCTCGCCGAGCTCTCCCGGGCGATCGCCCTGGACCTCGGCTTCGACTCCTTGAACTCTCTGCGCGAACTCTGCGGCCTCGGACACAGTTCGGGAGCCGATATCGCCACGGGCTTTCTCTACGGCCTTCGCCTGCTCGCCGGATCAGGCGGCGGCCGGGCCGTGTCCGTCACCTAGAAAAGGAGGCACTATGCTGCAACGATTCCAGTATGCGGCGCCGACCACGCGAGATGAGCTCCTCGGCCTTCTGGCCGAGCGGAAAGGCAAGGCGAGGCTGCTCGCCGGCGGCACGGATCTGCTCGTCAACATCCGCAACGGCGTCATGAAGCCCGAGCTCGTCATCAACGTCAAGAAAGTCCAGGGCTATTCGGGCATCACCTGGAGCCAGTCCGAGGGGCTGATCCTGCGGCCTGCCACCACGATCAACGACGTGCTGCGCGACAGGCAGGTCCGCGAGCTCTTTCCCCTCCTTTCGGAGTGCGCGCACGACCTCGCGTCCTACCAGATCCGCAACAGAGCCACGGTGATCGGCAACGTCGTCAACGCCTCGCCCTGCTCGGACATGGCGCCAGCCCTCCTGTGCCTGGGCGCGAAGGCGGTGATCGCCTCGAAGCGCGGCGAACGCGAGGTGCCCTTCGGAGAGTTCTTCAAGGGCGTCAAGAAGACCGTCGTGCAGGACGACGAGATCCTCGAGCGCATCGTGGTCCCCGCCTCCTCGGCCGGGGCGCGGGGGCTCTATCGGAAATTGAAGCGCATAAACGGCCACGACCTCGGCATAATCGGCGTGGCGGTCATGAAGAAGGACGGCCTCGTGCGGCTGGGCATCAGTTCCTCGGCCCCGACGCCGGTCCTGGTCGACGGCCTCGGGGAAAAGGACGATATCGAGACGATCGTCGCGGCGGCGCGCAAGGCCATCAGCCCCATCAGCGACGTGCGCTGCTCGAAGGAATACCGGCAGTACATGGTGGAGGTCTTCGTCAAACGGCTCTTCGCGGAGGTGGAATGATGCAAGTGCGAGTCACGGTCAACGGCCGCGTCTTCGAGCGCGACGTGGAGGAGCACCAGACCCTGCTCCGTTTCCTCCGCGAGGACCTGGGTTTCACCGGCACCAAGGAAGGCTGCGGCGCGGGCGAGTGCGGCGCCTGCACGGTCTTCCTCGACGGCAAGACGGTCAACTCCTGCATGGTGCTCGCCGTCGAAGCCGACGGATCGTCTATCGAGACCATCGAGGGCGAGGCGAAGGAAGGCAAGCTCTCCGTCATTCAGGAGGCCTTCGACCGCCACCACGCCGTGCAGTGCGGTTTCTGCACGGGCGGCATGGTCATGTCGGTGCGCGAGCTTCTGCAGCGCACGCCCAAGCCCTCGGTCGATCAGATCAAGGAAGGCATCGAAGGCAATTTCTGCCGCTGCACCGGCTATCAGCAGATCATCGAAGCGGTCCTCGACGCATCGGGCCAGAAAGAGCTCGCCGACAAGGGAGGTCTGAAACATGCTTGAGAACACGAAGAGCGAAGATCTCGTCCACGTCGGCAAGTACGAACGCCGGCTCGAGGCGGTCGCCAAGGTCACCGGCGACGCCGTGTACACGAGCGACATGGCCATGCCCGGCATGCTCCACGCCCAGGTGAAGAAGAGTCCCCACGCGCGGGCGAAGATCCTGAAGATCGATGTCTCCAAGGCCGAGTCCCTGCCGGGCGTCCGGGCGGTGCTGCTCGGCGCCGAACTCGACTACAAGCTGGGGCTCTACGTCGTCGACAAGGACATCCTGGCCAAGCACGAAGTGCGGCACTACGGCGAGGCCGTGGCAGCGGTCGCCGCCGATACTCCGGAGATCGCCCGCGAGGCGATCGATCTCATCCAGGTGGACTACGAGGTGCTCACTCCGGTCCTGAATCACCTCGACGCGCTCAAGCCCGACGCGCCCCTCGTGCACCCCGACCTGGGCAGCTACGACTTCGTGCCGGTCTTCAGCCCCCAGGCCGGCACGAACATCCCCAACATCTCGAAGGTCCGCAAGGGCGACGTCGACAAGGGCTTCGCCGATTCGGAGTGGATCGTGGAGCGGGAGTACACCAACCCCTCGGTCCAGCACGTGCCCATGGAGACCCACGTAGCGATCGTGCAGTGGAAGCACGGCGACAATGTCACGATCTGGACGAGCGCCCAGTCGCCCTTCACCGTGCGGAACCTCTTCTGCTACACCTTCAAGCTGCCCCTGAACAAGGTTCGCGTCGTCATTCCCAACGTCGGCGGCGGTTTCGGCGGCAAGGCCGGCATCATGCTCGAGCCCCTGCTCGCCTGCCTCTCGCGCAAGGCCGACGGCCGGCCCGTGAAGATGCAGGCCTCGCGCGAGGAAGAGTTCAGCCTCCTGCCCTGCCGCAGCGCCCTCACCTACAGGATCAAGACGGGCGTGCGCTCCGACGGCAGGATCCTCGCCCAGAAGCTGACGCTCTACTGGGACGCCGGCGCCTACGCCGACTACGCGGTCAACGTGACCAGAGCCTCATCCTATTCGGGCGCGGGCCCCTACGAGATTCCCAACGTCTGGCTCGACGCCTACACCATCTACACCAACAAGCCCTACGGCACCGCCTATCGCGGCTTCGGCCATGTGGAATTCTTCTGGGGCCTCGAACGGCACATGGACCTCGTGGCCCGGGCTATCGGGATGGATCCCTACGAGTTCAGGATGAAGAATTTCCTCAAGCCGGGTTCGAGGTCGATCACCGGAGAGCTCATCGCCGAACATACGGGAAGCCCCCAGAAGTGCCTGGATGCGGTGGCCAAGGCCATCGGCTACGGCAGCCTCAGCGAGGAGGAGGCCGAGCGCGAGAGGCGCACGGGGCGCAAGATCGGCAAGGGCATCGCGGCGCTGCACAAGGCTCCGGCCATGCCCTCCTTCACCGCCACGGCCGCGGTCGTCAAGATGAACTCCGACGGCACGGTCAACGTCAACGTGGGCCTCACCGAGATAGGCCAGGGCTCCACCACCGCCCTCGCGCAGATCGCGGCCGAGCGCCTGCGCTTCCCCGTCTCGAAGGTCAAGGTCACCGTCGAGAAGGACACCGACCGCGACCCCTACGACTGGCAGACCGTGGCCTCGAAAGGCCTCATCCTCTCCGGCAACGCGACCATCCTGGCCTGCGACGACCTCCTGCGCCAGGCCTACGAGGTGGCGGCCCAGGTCCTGCGGGCGCAGAGCGTCGATCTCGACCACGACGGCGAGAAGATCTTCGTCAAGCACCGGACCGAGAGCTTCGTCAGCTTCGCGCAGATATCCGTCGGCTACGCCTTCCCCAACGGCAACGCCATCGGCGGGCCCCTCATCGGAGTGGGGCGCTATGTCGCGCAGGGCCTGTCCAATCTCGACAAGGAGACGGGACAGGGCCTGCCGGCCCTCGACTGGACCTACGGAGCCCACGGCATCATCGCCGAGGTCGACCCCGACACGGGCGAGTACAAGATCATCAAGGTGGCCTCGGCCTTCGACGTGGGCAAGGTCATCAATCCCGACCTCGTGCGCGGCCAGGCGGTGGGCGGCATGATCCAGGGCCTCGGCACGGCGGTCTGCGAGGGCTACATCTACGACCAGCAAGGCCACCTCCTCAACCCCTCGTTCACCGACAACAAGATCCCCACGGCCAAGGATCTGCCCGAGGAGATCGAGACCATCGCGGTGGAAGTTCCCCAGCTCGACGGTCCCTACGGCGCGCGCGGCGTGGGCGAGCATCCGATGATCTCGGTGGCTCCCGCCCTCGGCAACGCGATCCAGCGCGCCGTGGGCGCCGAGCTCATGCACATGCCCATACGCTTCGAGGACGTGTGGCGGGCCCTGCAGGACAAGGAGCCCGTCGACAACTGGATCACGAAGACGCCCTCGGGCTCCTGCCGCTCGGACCCGGCGACGAGAAGGCACTCGCCCGACTCGGCCGCGGCGCCGTGACCGAAGGCCCCGGGGCGCCCGCGAAACGGCCCTACGACTGCATCGTGCTCGCGGCGGGCGCCTCGCGCCGCATGGGGCGCCCCAAGCTCTACCTGAGCTTCGGCGACCGCACCCTGATCGAGACGACCGTGGGCAACGCGCTCGGCGCCGGCGCTCGGGTGATCGTGGTGGCGCGCGCCGGCGAAGAGCGCCTGGCCGAACTGCTCGCTCGGGATGCCGAGATCGTGGTCAATCCCGATCCCGAGCGCGGCATGGTCTCCTCGCTGCGCGAGGCCCTGAGCCTGGTCTCGGCGGAGCGCTTCTTCTTCATCCCCGCCGACATGCCCCTCGTGGGAAGCGGCGTCTACCGCGCCATGGCCGCGTTAGGCGCCGAAGGTCCGGTGATTCCGCGGGCCCGGGGGAGGAGCGGCCATCCCGTGCTGCTCCCTTCTTCCCTCATCCCGGCCATCATGGCCCTGAGCGAGGGCCGTACCCTCAAGGGACTCATCGCCGAGAGCGGCGCGACCTACCTGGACCTCGGGGACGACTCGGTGCTCGTCGACATAGACACCGCGGCGGACTACGAGGCCGCCGCGGCCAGGCGCTATTTGTACTCCTCGCGCTGAGGCGTGAACAGGTGCAGGAGCCTGCCGTCGGCGAGGCAGAGGACGCCGTGCTCCACCTCGGGACCGGCGTAGAACGAATCGCCCGGGCGGAGGCTTCCCTTGACTCCCCCCACGAGGCACTCGAACTCCCCCGAAAGACAATAGGTGAGCTGTTCCTCGGCGTGGGCGTGCGCCGCGCTCCTGGAGCCGGCCTCGAACTCCATCTCGGTGAGCATGAGCCCGCCCCCGTACGCGAGCAAGCGCCGCGAGAGATTGCCCTCGCCGAGCGCGACCTTCTCGTAGCGGCCCCTCCGGAAATATGTTTCGCTCATCGCAACCTCCGATCTTGGCGCTTGGAAAGCGGCCATAGTATAGCAGCTGCCCGCATCGGAGGTGAAGCGCGCCGCCGTGCGGGCCCGCGCCTCGGCCCGCCGGGATCAGCTCGGACGGGCGGGCGCCGCGGCGGGCCTGAAGTCGCGGAGGCGCCGGCCCGCCTTCATGTGCGCCGAAAGGCGCCCGAGCTCTCCGGCCGCGTGGCCGAAGAAGGCGCGGTAGGCGGGGCAAAGATAGTTCAAGCCCCTCTCGCCTTCGCTCGTCGTCAGGAAGCGGTCCTTGGGGCAGCCGCCGTTGCAGAACGACAGGAACTCGCACTCCCGGCACATCCCGGGCAGGGAACTCCGCTTCGCCTCGCCGAAGCCGCGCATGAGCGGATCGGCGGCGAGTCCGGCGAGATCCCGCTCCCGCAGGCCGCCGATGCGATGCGCGGCATCGACGAAGTGGTCGCAGGCGTAGAAGCTTCCGTCGCGCTCGAGCACGGCGACGTCGCCGCAGGTCTCGCGGTGAACGCAGAGGGCGTGCTCGGCCCCGTGGATGGGCCGGAGGGCCTCGTCGAAGGTCTGGATCACGAGGCGCCCGACATCCTCGGCTATCCAGCGGTCGAAGACGCGGCAGAGGAAGGCCCCGATCGCCTCTGCTGGCGCCGTGGCCTCGCTCACGGCCGCCATTGCGGCGCCTGCGCCGGCCATGCCGACCTCAGGGGCTTCGCCGCCGCCCGCCGCGCCGCCGCCCGCGCCCGACCGGACCACGAGGGGCAGAAACTGCAGGTAGGTCGCGCCGATGCCTTTGAAGAAGTCGTAGACCCGGTCGGGCTCGCCGACATTGGCCGCGCTCAACACGCAGAGGATGTTGGTGAAGACGCGCCGTTCCTTGAGAAGGGCGAAGGTCTCGAGGACCCGCGCCTGGGTCGGCGAGCCGTCGACCCAGCGGCGATGGCGGTCGTGCATCTCGGCCGGTCCGTCGAGGCTGAGGCCAACCGAGAAGCCCTCGCGCGCCAGGAAGTCCGCCCAGGCCGCGTCGATGAGCATGCCGTTCGTCTGCAGTCCGTTGCTCACCCTGCGCCCGGACGGCCGGTGCCTTTTCTGGAGGCGGACGATCGTCTCGAAATACTCGAGGCCGAGCAGAGTCGACTCGCCTCCGTGCCACTCGAAGTGGGTCACGGGACCGCCCGAGGCGGCGAAACGTTGGGCGATATAGCGCTCCAGCAGCCCGAGGTCCATCGGCCCGGCCTCCGCGCCTGCGCCCCTCGCGGCGGCGCCCGCCTCGGCCTCGCCCGCGGTGCCGCCTGACGAGGCGCCGCCTGACGAGTCGCCGCCGAGCAGCTCGGTCTTGCCGACATAGTAGCAATAGCTGCAGCGCAGATTGCAGAGAGGCCCCGCCGGCTTGGCCATGACGAGACACTCGCGCGGCGTTTCCATGCCCGGTCGGAGCCTTAGGTCAGCGTCCGGGAGAAGAAGGCGAGCAGCCGCGCGAAGGAATCTCTCGCCGCGCGGACATCGTAGGCTCCCCTCGTATCGTTGAAGAACGAGTGATTGGCGCCTTCGTACACCTTCGGTTCGTAGCTCTGGGAGATTTCCTTCATGCCCTTCTCGAAGGCGGGTATGCCGGCGTTCACCCGCGCGTCGTTGCCGCCGTAGAAGGCGATCACGGGGCAGCGGATCTTCGCGAGCTTTTCGGGGGCCGGAGTCGCGCCGTAATATACCGCCGCGCCGGAGAGTTCCGGCTCCTCGCAGGCGAGCAGGGCCGAGAGCCCGCCGCCCATGCAGAAGCCCACGCAGGCGACCTTCTGTTCCCTGGTCTCGGGCCGCTCCCGGCGCAGGTAGCGCACCGCGTCGCGCAGGGCGGGGATGAAGGATTCGCGCCATTCCGGCGGCTGTCCGAGGAGGCCGCCGAAGGTCTCGCTCACTCTTCCGCGCTCGAGCGCCGGCAGCTTCTGCAGCGCCGCCTCCCGGGCGGCCTGGTCTCCCCAGACGGCGGGCGGCTGGGCGCCCAGGAAAGCCAGGAGCTCCGCGACGCGCTCGCGCTTCAGATGCTCGGGCCGCTGGCCGTCGACGGAGAAGATGTCCGCGGCCAGGGCCGCGTAGCCCGAGGCGGCGATCCGCCGCGTAACGTCCTCGATGTGATCCTCGACTCCCCAGATTTCCTGGATGACGAGGACCGCCGGCAGCGGTGTCGCGGCCCGCTCGGGCATCGCGAAATATCCGCTGCTCTTCCCGTAGCGGACCCATTCTGTTTTCAATGCCATGAAGGCCTCCTCCACCTTGGGGCGACCGGTGCCCCGATCGCCGCATCTTTGGTTTATTCGGTATACTATCGTCGATCGATGCCGGCTAGGAAGCCTCCATCCGATCGGGCTGAGGCGTTCCGAGGCTCGCGGAGGTCGGTGGAACATGGAAACTATCATCGTCGACGACATGGCTTTCGATCCCGAGGCCGGGGCGCTCAGGAGAAGACTCCTCATCGAGGATGGAAGCGAGGACGAGCGCGATTTCGGCCGCATGCTCGCGGAGGCCCGCTCCGTCGCGAGGCCCAAGGCCGTCTTTCGGCCCGTCCTCGTCGAGCCCGCGGGGCCCGACCGCGTCCTCCTGGAGGGCGTGGCGTTCTCGAGCCGCGTTCTCGCCGTGAACCTGGAAGGGCGCGGCCGGGCCCTCGCCTTCGCGCTCACGAGCGGCCGGGAGATCGAGACCTGGGCCGAGGCCTACGCCTCCGACGCCCTCCTGAGCTATTGGTGCGATGCCATACTCGAGGCCGCGCTCCTCTGCGCGCGCGAACGCTTCGATGCAGTCGTAACCGGCACCATGGGTTTCGAAAAATTCTCGACCATGAGTCCCGGCTCCCTCGAGGATTGGCCGATATCCGAGCAAGGGCCGTTGTTCGCCCTGCTCGGCGACACGCAGGCGGCGGTCGGCATCCGACTCACCGACAGCCTCCTCATGCTGCCCCGCAAGTCCGTGTCGGGGCTTCTGTTCGCGGTGGAGGAGCGCTTCGAGAGCTGCCAGCTCTGTCCCCGGGAAGACTGCCCCAACCGCCGCCTGCCCTACGAGAGCGGCCTTATGGAGCGGAAGTTCGCCAAGGGCCCGCGGGGCGCGTACGCTTCTCGGGAGCGAGGAAAGCGCGCGCCCTAAGCTCCTGCGCAAACCATCGCTCCGGTACCGGCCCTGTGTTTTCCGCGCGCGCAAAAAAAGCGCGGACGCGATCGCAGGAGGCGCTCCGGCTTTCCGGCCTCGTCCGGCAATCCGAGCTAGGCTCGGGAACGGCGGATTCGGCTTCGCTCGATGTCGGGCAGGAGGCCCGTGATGAGGCCGAGCAGCGGCAGGAAGGCGCACAGCCGGTACACGTGCTGGATCGAGCTTTGGTCGGCGATCGAGCCGAGCACCGCCGAGCCTATGCCTCCCATGCCGAACGAGAAGCCGAAGAAGAGCCCCGAGATCAGGCCCAGCCTGCCGGGAAGCAATTCCTGGGCGTACACCAGGATGGCCGAAAAGGCCGAGGCGAGCACGAGTCCGATGAGCACCGTCAGGACGGTGGTCCAGAGAAGCCCCACGTAGGGGAGGGCCATCGTGAAGGGCGCGACGCCCAGTATCGAGGCCCAGATCACGTACTTCCGGCCGATGCGGTCGCCCACCGGGCCGCCGATCAGGGTGCCTGCTGCCACCGAAGCCTGGAAGATGAAGAGGTGCAGCTGAGCCGAGCGTACCGTGAGGGAAAAGCGGCTCATGAGATAGAACGTGTAGTAGCTGTTCATGCTGGCGAGATAGAAGTACTTCGAGAAGATGAGGACGAGGAGAATGCCGACCGCGGCAGCCACTCGCCCTTGGCTGAGGCCGGGCAGAAGCTCCACCATATGCGTACCGGCGCGCCGACCCCGAGCTGCGACTTTTGCGGCGTACCACGTGCCCACGCGCGACAGCACGAGGATGGCGACGAGCGCCAAGGGCGTGAACCAGATGAGGCTCGAGCGCCCGCGGATGGTGATGATGGCCGCGGCCATGAGCGGACCCAGGGCGGCGCCCGCGTTCCCGCCGACCTGGAAGACCGACTGCGCCAAACCGCGGCGACCCCCGGCGGCCATGTTGGCCACGCGCGAGGACTCGGGGTGGAATACCGAGGAACCCAGCCCGACCAGACTCACCGAGACGAGGAGGAGGCCGAAGCTCCGCGCCATGGACAGCGCGACGAGCCCGACGAGCGTGAAGACCATCCCGAAGGCCAGCGAATAGGGCTGCGGCTTGCGGTCGGTGATCGAGCCGACCACCGGCTGGAAGAGCGAGGCGGTCAGCTGATTCGTGAAGGTTATGAGCCCGATCTGGGCGAAGTTCAGGTGAAAGCTGTCCTTGATGAGCGGGTAAATGGCCGGGATGAGCGACTGCAGCGTGTCGTTCAGCAGGTGCGAGACACTGATGGCGACCAGGATGGGGAAGACGGTCGTTTCGGCGCCGCGCAAGAGCTGAGTGCCGACTGTCGGCTCGGTGCTTTCGATTTCCATGGTGGTCGCGCATTGTACCCGAAACCCGGAGTACGGCACAAGAAAGCGCGGTCCCCCTTCCCGGTTAGGAGCCGGGCGAAAGGCGCCGAATCAGCGCCCGACGGACGCGAGCCCCGCTCCCTTTGACACGCTGCCATCGAACTCGACATACTGCTTGTCAGGCGGCGATTGGCTGCAGTCCGCCGCGGCGCCTCTATCGACGCCCTCATATCTCGATCTTTTTTCCCCTATGTACGAGACGTACCAGAGTATCCATCATGAGTTTGCGCTAATCCGACATGAACACCGCACGTCCTAGAACCTGGAAGAGCACCCTGTACGCCGTCTGGGCGGGAGAGATGCTCGCGCTGGCCGGCTTCTCCACCTCGGGCCCCATAATCCCGTTCTATCTGCAGGATCTCGGCGTGAGCGATCCCTTGCGGATCAAGTTCCTCACCGGTCTCATCACCGCCCTGCCCTCGCTCAGCTTCGCCGTGCTGGCTCCCATGTGGGGTAGCATAGCGGACAACTACGGGCGCAAGCCCATGCTGCTGCGCGCCATGTTCGGCGGAGCGGTGGTCCTCGCCCTGCAGGGCTTCGTCACCGACCCCTGGCAGCTGCTTGCGCTGCGCACCATCCAGGGCTGCATCACCGGCACGGTCGCCGCGGCCACCATCCTCGTGGCCTCCATCGCCCCACCCGCCGAAACCGGCTACGCGCTCGGCCTTTTGCAGATGGCGGTCTTCCTCGGCTCCTCGGTCGGTCCCATGATCGGCGGCCTCATCTCGGACCTCTTCAGCCACCGGATCAACTTCATAGCCACCTCGGTCCTGCTCCTCGCCGCCGGATTCGTCGTGTCGAAGTTCGCCGAGGACGACTTCGTTCCGCCCAAGACTCGCAAGTCCGTCTTGAAGAGCATGCTGCCCGACTTCAGCCCGCTCGTCGAATCGAAGGTGCTCTGGTCGCTCATGGCCGTCGTGGCGGCCGACCAGATCTCGGCCTCCATAATCGCCCCCTTCCTGCCGCTGTTCATCCAGAGCATCTCGCCGCACAACAGCATGCTCGGCGCGACCACCGGGATCATCCTGGGCCTGGGCGCGCTCTCGAGCGCGGTGGCGGCCGCGACCATCGGCAAGCTCAGCTATCGCGTCGGCTACCGGAGGACCCTGGTGGTCTGCATGAGCGCGGCCGCGGTCTTCACGATACCCCAGGCCTTCGTCCACTCCCCGCTGCAGCTCCTCATCCTGCGGATCGTGGGCAGCTTCTTCATAGGAGGCGACATGCCGGCCGCGAACGCGCTCATAGCCCTCGAGGTCAAGCCGGGCAGGCAGGGCAGCGTCTACGGCCTGACGACCTCGATATCCTCGGCCTCGAACGCCCTCGGCCCCGTGCTCGGCGCCTCCCTGGCGGCCGGCCTCGGCTACGCCTCGGTCTTCACCGCGACGGGCCTCATCCTCGCCGCCGCCGGCCTCATCCTTCGGTTGATGGAGGTGGGGGGAATCGCCCTCCGAAGCTCGGCATCCTGCCTCGCTTCTGCGGGCCGGGGCGAAGGCCCTCGCGCGCATCCCTGCGCGCTCGACTGGCTGCCGACCTCATTGAATCGGTCGGCAACCAGGGCCTTCGCCCG
>Ga0307377_10001976_pt1 | contig 24747 bp, 21 predicted proteins | sample TR3MG_FD_202535 | JGI IMG/M metagenome (GOLD analysis project Ga0307377, IMG submission 202535) | Soil microbial communities from Risofladan, Vaasa, Finland - TR-3 | ecosystem: Environmental > Terrestrial > Soil > Coastal area > Acid sulfate soil | place: Finland: Risofladan, Vaasa | collected...
GTTGAAACATAACATGACATGGAGGGAGACACATTATCGGTATGTCTTCTGGGTTCCATGCGCTAACAATGGTTCTTCGACTTTCTGGATTGTTTCTTATTTCATTTTCAGCCCATTTGATTTGGTCAAATCCTTGCTGATGCAATCCATTAAAATTGCGCCATTGATCCCCGTAAACTGGCCCGAGATCACCTTCTTCCATGCTTTCAAACCAAGGATGGGCGTCTACAGTTGCAAGTGGATGTTTTTTTCTCTTTTCTTTCTCTTGTTCTTTTAGTGGTTTAATTACTTTTTCCCAATAATCTTTCGCATTAGCATCCCAAATATGAACCCCATTATCTTGCAAATACTTAATACTCGTGTCTCCAGAAAGGAACCACAATAATTCGTGCATGACCCCCTTCCAATAAACTTTCTTTGTGGTCAATAGAGGAAACTCTTTCTCTAGATCAAATTTCATAACTTCACACAGAAGCCTTTTCGTTGTAACGCCAGTTCTGTTTTCATGACTCTTTCCTTCGTCCATGATTTTCTTCATTACATTTAAATATTGATATTCTTGGTGCATAATTTTATCCTTTTTTGTAAAAAGTTTTTTATTTTTTCCACAACGTTTTATGAATTTCGGGAATAGAACCACCGCAATCTGTACAATCATCATATTCATTGTATATTGGTTCTTCACGAGGTTCATCTGGACCATAAAAAGATGAATGAATATACATTATATTGTTTTCCTTTTTGTCACTTATATTTTATTATGTGTATCGTGCCAAGATCCAGTGGAACTTTCATATCTATGCCAAGATTCAGTGGAACCTTCATATCTTAGCTTATTACCATTTTTATCATATCCTTTGGAATTTTCATATCTTATTGCGTTCCCTGTTTCATCATAGTTATAGGTTTCCCAATGATTGGAATCTTCATATTTTATTTGATTTTCCTTTTCGTTCCATTTCCATCTTCCATTAGATAGCGTTTCCCACTCAGATCGTGGAATTTCCCTTATTATTCTTATTTTATCAGTAACAGATTTAATAATTTCTTTAAGAGTTTCTCCAAGAGCTTCTATTTCATAAATAACGGTGTCTTTTTCAATTAATGGATAATAATAATGGACATCGTTGAATTTTCTACAAAAGTGGAATCCCTTTTCAGATAATTTCAACTTACCTTCTTCGATTTCGTACGTTTTGCCTACTTCGTATTGAAAATCTAAGCATTTACCGTTTTTGGTTCCCTTGTATCCGATTATGTTATTTTTCGTTTCGTCTATTACATTTCTATCAAGTTCGTCATCGAATTCGGGGCATTCCCACATTGGAGTAACGACGTTATATTTCACGCAATTTTGATAAACGGCATTAGCGATAGGGCAATTATTGGCGTCTCCGGGATGGAACTTTTTACACTGATAGCAAAGGCAGAATTCTGCATGTTTCCCTTTTAATTCTCTTTTTACTAAAACATCGGCTCCATGATGATTGTATTTAATGACATTACAGATGCTTCGATATTCAATTGGTCTATTGTTTTCCTTGGCGTCGGCAATTCCGTATTCCATTCCCCTAGTAATGCCAAGGTCAATGTACACAATAGTCGCCTCAGAATCTTTTCTCCATGCCAATCCTGCATCAATGCCCCATTGTCTTTCTTCCGGGACATCATCATCTAGGATTCCAGGCTGTGTATAGAGTAGATGGCTCGCAATAGGGGCTTCTCCCTTGTTTAAAGAGTCTCTAACGCACTTTCTTGCGTATTTTATGTTCTTGTCCACATCTCCTGCAAATGGCGATTCTATAATTACTCTTCGCATTTTTTAATCCATTTCTATAATATATTTTATATTATGGGCTTGTTTGCCAGCCAGCTAGTTTCATTATCTTCCCGTCATCTCTTTTCCCGCCGCCCTCTTTGGCCATATTTGCTTTTTGCACTTCATCCCAAACAGGTCGAATGTCTATTCCGCAGGCAATTGCTGTTCCGAATGTAACATAGAGAAGGTCGGCAAGGGCGTCAGCGACTTCTGGTACGTCTTTCTTTTGAAGGGCGTCTTTCAGTTCCTTCGTCTCTTCCTTGATTAATTTGATTCTGAGTTTCTGAACATCTAATGTTGGGATGTTGGGGTATTCGCCTATGTCTGAATTGAATTTCTCATGGAAAGCCAAAACATCATCGAACATGTCCATATTTATTATTCCTTAATTAATTCGTCTATTTTGATTTGCAACTCTTCGATGGTTCCATTGTTCTCAATAACACCGGTAAACTTACTGTATCGAGATAACTGTTTTTCCACTTCATGCATTTCGTGATGCTTTCCCGTATCTCTTGCCACCAAGAATACCTTTCCGCCAACTTTTAATATCTCATCTGCTTCGCCGGGACTTCTTATGCCTCCAATTACTACATCCGCACCTTCCATAAATTGATTGATTCCTTTTTCTTCCAATTCATCCATGATTGGTTGTAAATTATAATAAAATAGAAATGAAGGAGTAATGAGATCTTTTGTTGGGAGTCCCCATTTTTTACGGCGAGCGAGACCCAAGGAGTGATAAAACCACATGGTCGGATGAATCTGCTTCCCCATATAGCCAATGTCTTGGAGAATTTTTCTTTGATCTGGATCGGATTTGTCGCCATTAAATCCAAAGAATTTCTCGGCTATAATACATATAGCATCTGACATTTCGGTATTAATGAAACCATATTTTCTTTTAAGATAAAAAACAACTGTACTTTTTCCGACTTGCGGCTGTAGACTGGATAGTCCGATAAGCATGACTACTCTCCTAGATTGAGTTTTCTTTCAAAGAAATTTGAAAGATAATCTATTATTTCAGCTAAACATTGCTGTTCGCTTTTATTGGTTGAGTCGATTAAAAGAATGTTTCTTTTGTCTTTTTGCTTATCATACATATCCATAAATCCCGCACACACACGTTCGTGAAAATCTAATTTTTCTTTTTCGAATGTGTCTTCTTTTCCGAATTCTTCTTTCGTAGCTCTTTTTATCCCTACTTCTGGTTTTACTATAATTAATATCGTAAGATCGGGGGTCAATCCCATCGAGGCCATTTCATTAAGTTGTTCAATTTCACGAATGACACTTGATTCTCCGTGCCGTCTTCCAAAACCCTGGTAGGCATATGTTGAATCGAAATATCTATCAGTCACAACTATTTTATTTTCATTCAATGCGGGGATTAGAACATTCATTACATGCTGATTTCTATCCGCCAACATTAAAAACAATTCCGCTCCGCCTGAAAGTTTTATATCTGGATCTAATAGAATTCCTCTTAATTGAATACAGGCTTTATTGTGAGGACATCCCGGCTCTTTCGTTATGAGATAGGGTTTTTTAATTGCCTCTTTAATCCATCTATCAATTCCTTTCACTACCGTTGATTTGCCAGATCCATCTGGCCCTTCAACGGATATAAATAATCCTCGGTCATTCATTATATATCTCCATGTGACACTCTCAAGGCTAAAGCCCCGGAGCCTTCTCGAATAAAAGTCTGTAATATTTAAACTGTTCTTTCAAATTAGACTTCGATTGATTTATTATCGATGAGCGATGGGATTTGAGATCCTTCCTCTGCCCAATCTACGCCGAAGCCTTTAATGAAGCTTCTGAAATCTGTAACATCAGGTTGTCTGAGTTTACCCATTTCGTATTCTTCACCCTTGTCTGCTAATTTTTGAAGTTCATCAGCTGAGGGAAAATCAATACGCTTCATCATGTTTGCGACATGGGCAATCTTTTGTTCGGAAGAGCAATTGTTCCACATCGTCTTATAGCCGTGAATCAGATATTTTGCATCTTGATTCAATAGCGTTTTTTGACCACGAACGCCTTCGAGTTTCAACGTCCATTTTTGCTTTTTTGGAGCGTCTTTGTCGATCCGTAAACCGCATACCACCATTTCAGGCCAGAAGAACTTTTTCAGATCTCCGAAAAGATCCTCTCTTTCTTCTAGTAGGATTTGAATGATTTCTTTGATTTCGTCCGACTTCACATATTCCGGTAGTCCCATGATATTTTTACCTTTCTTTGTTTGATTTGTTTTAATCTTTTAAACTTTTAAACTTTGGTAAACTCTTTTATTTGCCTTTCAACTATTTCTTCGTCTCTTTCAATTTCGTCTATATCGTACAAAACTTCAAATGAATCTTTATAATATTCAAAGAATGCGTCGTCATACTTAAATCTTATAAATAATTTATTTATTTTATTGATCTTATTACAATTATCTAATTTTGCAGATATTTTTTCTCCCTCCCTTTTGCTATATATAAAATTAATTGCTTCATCGATACTTGATAATCGTTTCATTATTTTATTTTTATCTTCGGTTAATACAATGTTGTCTCTATTATCTAATTTTACAGATACCTCACTGTCCAAACAGTCTTCAGGAATGAAGACTATTTCTAAGAAATCGTCGTCATCATCCCCGCTAATAAGCGAAACCGCATTCTTGGCAATAATAAATTCACCACCATCAGATTCAATTTTTATACATTCTTTAGCCTTTAAAACTTTCCTTATTCTCATTTCAATATCTCCTTCGTAAAGGTCAGAGAATCGTTTCCGTTCTCATGATCTATACATACGATATTTCCTTCGATTAAGTTTCCCGACAACATCTCTGATGCAAATGGAGTCTCAAGATACTGCTGAATAGCTCTCACCATTGGTCTAGCTCCATATTTTTCGCTATACCCTTTGTCACATAAAAAGATTTTTGCAGAATCTGTAATACGTTGATTGAATCCTATTTTTTCTATTCTTCCTTTTACTTTCTTAAATTCAATATCAAATATTTTACCAATTTCGTCTTTGGGTATTTTATTAAAAATAACAGTCTCGTCTAATCTATTTATAAATTCAGGAGCGAAATATTTACCAACTTTATCCATGAGAAATTTTTCGGCAATTTTAGGATCGTCGCTTGGAGAATCAGAATCAAACCCGAGAGTCTTTTTACTAAGCTCGGATGTAGCTAAATTAGAAGTCATGATTATTATTGTGTTTCGGAAATCAACAAGGCGACCCATTGAATCGGTCATTCTACCTTCATCGAATATCTGTAAGAATACATTCAATACATCTTTATGAGCCTTTTCTATTTCATCTAATAAGATAACTGAATACGGACGTTTTCGAACTTCTTCAGCTAATTTGCTTCCGTCTTCATATCCGACATATCCTGGGGCACTTCCGGTAATTTTATTTATCGATGTTTTGTCCATATACTCAGACATATCAAGTCTAATAATTCTGTCTTTTCCAAAAAGAATTTCGGAAAGATTTTTTGAAAGTAAGGTTTTCCCTGTGCCTGTCGGACCTAAAAATAAAAATGTTCCAATCGGTTTATCTGGATCTTTTAGTCCCAATCGGGCTCTTTTAATTGAGTTTGATACGGTTTTTATAGCGTTGCTTTGAGCAATAATTGACACTGATAAATTATCATACAGATTAGACAGAGTATCTCTTTCTTTTCCACACACCGTGCTAATGGGGATTCCAGTTATCTCAGATACAATATCATAAATTATCTCTATTCCAAGTTCTCCGCCTTTGTTTTCGCTTGCCATTTTAGAGCAAGATTCATCAAGAACATCAAAAGCTTTGTCAGGGAAATGTCTGTTTTTAATATATTGATCTGCCAATGATACAATTTTATCAATAACTTCATCTGAAACTGTTATATTGTGAAATTGTTCGTATTCATCTTTTACTGATTTAATTATACTAGACGTTTCTTCCATAGAGGGCTCTTCAAGAAAGATCGTTGAGAACCTTCGCATGAGAGCTGAATCTTTCATTATCGTTTTTCGATAATCTTCCATGGTAGCGGTTCCAATACACTGGATATCGCCTTTTGCTAATACAGGTTTCATGATTGAACTAGCATCAACTGCCCCTTCTGCCGACCCTGTTTTACACAGAGTGTGAATTTCATCAATGAACATGATCGTTTTTCGATCTCCTTCATTTGCATGCTCCATGAAATAAACGACATTCTTCATTCTCTCTTCAAATTGACCACGATATTTTGTTCCAGCAATCATATTTCCTAAATTTACTGAATAAATTTCAGAATTCAAAAACTTATCTGGAGCGGTTTTATTAACAACACTTGAGGCAAGCCCCTCTACTAATGTGGTTTTCCCCGTCCCTGGTTCGCCAATAATAATTACATTCTTTTTCTTTTTTCTAAGAAGAATCCTATTACATCTTGCTATTTCTTGTTGGCGACCTATAAATTTTTCTTCCTGTTTGGAAACTGCTTCGTTTAAATTAAATATATATCCAGATCTTATTAAACTTACTCTTAATTGTTCCATCTTATTTGAGGTATCTGCCCGTTGATTTATGTTTTTTCCGGGAGGTTTTGAAATTCTTGATGGAGACGGCATTCTTGTTTTCTTAAATATCTCCTCCATAAGTCCTTGAACTTCTTCTGAATCATTAATAATTGATCTTCTAAATTCGTTTTCACTCATTCCGAATTTTTGAAATATTTGTTTGATTTGTTTTGTGGGTTGACTTTTACCATTATATTCTAAAAAAGAATACATCACATGCTCAACATTTATAAAAGAGTGTTCTAAATTTGTAACGATCCTATCGGCTCCTTGAAGGATAAAAGCCGCAGAATTATCAAGACCACCTTTTTTTGATATTTTTTGATTTTTAGAAACAACACCAATTCCAAGCAATTCGTCTAAAATAGAATCTTTATTTATTCTAAACTTTTCTAATATCTTATGTATTATAGGGATCTCTTCTAAAAAGAAAGCTACTACAATGTCTCTTGGATAAACTGTATTTCTTCCCTTTTCTTTAGCAAGAATGGGAGCCGAATCTTCAATAATGCCCCTTAGTTCTTGAGATAGATCATTATTAAATTTTTCGATCATCATATTATTCCTTCTTTCCGCCTACTAATGTAAAGTTGACTATCCAGCAAAAATCTTTTCTCCCCCCCCTTTTCATATATCTATCTTTTTTATCGGCATTAATGTTTCTGGTTCTAATTCTTTTGCAAGATTTAATTTTAACATCATATAAATACTTTCCATTTATACTATACGCTTTTATCGTTTCCTCAATAACAAATTTAGGGTCATAAGAAAGAATTACTTCTCCTTTTGTATCATCTTCAAATATAGGCAGTTTAGAATTGCCTTCTAATATTTGAAAGATTTTATCTGGAGAGAGGGTCCCTTCTTTCCTATATATTTCTTTGTTTTTTTCGTTTAATAAAACAACTGTTGGTAGTTTGTCAATATTTACAGATGATGCTATTTTTAGGTTTTCCATATCTTTTACTACATCAACATACATCCATTCATCGCTATTAAAGTGGTTTTCTAAATACTTCTGCTGAATTTTGCAAAATTTACATCTTTCTGTCCCAAAAACAATTATCTTCATTTAAAATCTCCATTACGAACATCCGGTGGTTCCTCCGCAAGTAATACAAACTTTACAGTTTCCGTTCGGTCTCATCATTCCACCACATATTGGGCACATGCTTCCTCCGGAAACTATATTTTCATCTTGATCATTGTCATTTTTATTCGTATTTTCTACGGAAGAAACCTTTGTTAATGATCCGTTAATAGAGATCCCTAAATTGATAATTTCTTTTTCAGATAAAAATCTTAAAGCCAAATATCTAACTACATAATCTACAATCGAGCTACAAAATATAATGTCCTTTTTCCCAGTAAATCCGTGTGGCTCAAATTGAGTATTAAGAAACTTACTAATAAGAACCTTTAACGGGACTCCATATTGCAAAGATACAGAGAATGTAATAGCCCAAGTATCCAGCATCCCTCTCATTGTTGATCCTTGCTGAGCTGATGTAATGAAAATTTCACCAAGAGTTCCATCAGGGTAAAGTCCACATTGAAGGATAACGTCTTGACCGTTAATACTAAACTTATGTCTTTTTGAATCAACATCGTCTGGTAGCCTAACTCTTGTTGCACGACTTCTTTTTTCCTTAACTGTTGTTATGGGCTGGCTTCCTTTAGAGCCATCTCTATAAATAGCTACACATTTAATTCCCATTTTCCATGCCGAGATATAAGCTTCCATAACATCTTCAACGGTTGCGTTTTTTGACATATTAATTGTTTTAGAAATTCCACCAGAGATAAATGGTTGAATTGCCTCAAGCATTTTTAAATGCCCCATATAACTAATAGATCTATCGCTATCTCCCATTGCTGTATCAAAAATAGAGAAATGTTTTTCATTAACCCCTTCGCATCCAGCAACCGTGTTATGGGCAAGGATATACTCTCTAATTTTATTTATATGATCCTTTTCATATCCTAGATTATACAAAGCAGTTACCGCTGTATTGTTAACAATATCTATTGTTGAATCACTTCCGGCTAAAAGTTTATATGTAATAAGAGCCATTGACGGCTCACAACCAGTCGTATCACAATCCATTGCAAAGCTAATAGTTCCAGTAGGAGCTAAATTAGTAACATAAGAATTACGAAATCCAGTATTTTCTCCTTCTTTAACTATTTTATTCCATTTCTTATTTGCTAATTGTAGTATTCTTCTATTGAATTTATTATGTTTGATATCGGAAGTTTTATCAGAGTGCATTTCAATAACTTCCATCATTGTTTTTTTATTATTACCAACTTCCCATTGTGAAAATGTAGGAAGAATTGAACAAAATTCCATTGATCTTTCATAGGCTGTTGCTGTCATTAAACTAGTAATTGCTGACGCTAAATCACGACTTTCATCGCTATCATATGGAAGTCCTGAAGCCATTAAAAGTGCCCCAAGGTTTGTGTAGCCCAAACCAATAGTCCTATATTTCTTAGTTCCTTCTTCAATTTTTTCACTTGGATATTTAGCCCCATCAATCCAAATGTCTTGAGCAACACTTGTAATCCAGCATGTATGTACAAATTCTTCTACGTTGAATTCTCCGTCTATTAGAAAAGACAAAAGGTTAACACTTGCTAGATTACAACTGGTGTCGTTTTGTGCTACGTATTCGGAACAATTATGTACAACAATCCCATTTGCAATAAAATGTTCAGTTATAGGTTCGGTAATATCATAAACATCTTCTTTCCCAATATATTCTATGGTTTTAAATGCATCATATTCAATATCGTCTTGATATGTTTTTACTTTTTTATTCATTTTTTTTAAAGCGTCATTTTTTTTGCTAAATTTATCAAATCCAATATATTTTTCATAAAGAATTCTACTAGATCTTGTTATCCTTAAACTATGCATTTGTTTTACATTATATTCTTTTAATTCTCTATTAGAATCCGGCAATAGTTTAGTAAGCTCATTATTTCTATTTTTATATATTTTAGATTTAATTCCAAATCCAAGTAATAATATTTGGACTTGTTTTAATAAAGACAAAGAAGTAGAATCTAAAGCAATATGATTATTCTTTTTACAATCGCATTCAACCGTTCCATCTGCCGTAAAAAGACCTTTTAATATAAAGGAAATACTTTTTCCATTTAATGAAAAAACAAAATCTTTTAATTTCTTATTTTCAGATCTATTATCTATTTCTATAAATTTATTTATAAAACTAACAACCTCTGTACTTCTTGTAACTGATTTACAAGATGTTTTATTATCAATGGCTTTTGATTGATATATTTTCTTATTATAATCAGCACATAAACATTTTTTCATATTATTAATTATATCATTATACTTTTCAACAATTTTTCTTTCTTCTATTTTAGACATTGTTAATGAAATATATCCATCACGAGAAAGACAGCCATCTCCAACTAACAACCCCAAACATAATGCAATGTCTTTATTCAAGTCATTATTGCCAAAATTAACTTTACCTAATTTAATAAAATCTCCTTGTTTTAATTGTGTTGCTTCCTTGTCTCCCTTTTTTGTTAAAATCTTATGGTCAGATGTGCATTTTAATGAATATCCCGACTTTGTTGTAACTAAATATACATCTTTGACTCCGGTTTTTACTACTTTTTTAGCAATAGATACGTCATTCATTCCGTTTATAATACTAGGATTACCACCAACAATATCTTTAATTCTAGATAATCCACTATCCAAACTAATTAAAGTATCTCCTGTTACACAAGGGTTAGACGCTATACATTCTTTTTCTTTACATGTATTCCAGTAATTAATCGTGTCATGGAATTGAACTCCAGGATCTCCTGATTTCCAAGTCGCCTCAGCAATTAACGTTAAAATATCATTGGCATTATACTTTTTGTATCTTTTCCCACTTTTAATTAATTTAGTCCAAAAATCTTTTCCCCCAAGAGCCCTCTCCATAAAATCGTCAGTTACACGAATGGAGTTATTTGCGTTTTGAAAAGAAATCGTTGAATAAGCTTCTCCATTATATGAAGGGTCATATCCTTCCCTAATGAGGGCATATGCTTTTTCTTCCTCTTTTACTTTACAATTAATAAAATCAACAATTTCGGGATGTTCAATATTGAGAATAACCATCTTAGCTGCTCGGCGAGTTGCTCCTCCGGAATTGTGATTTACAATTCCATTCGCAATAAACTCATGGACATCGTCTACATGAACATCGTAAGTTACTTCTTTTTCTTTTTCTAAATTATTTGATTTAACTTCGTCCCAGAAAAAATTATCTGATATTATTTTCCTCATCTTGCCTGATAATTCTGAAGAAACAATGTTTATTCTATCTATCCATCCTGCATCTTCTTTCAATCTTGAATAAGAAACAGATTGATTTACACGGTGCCCTCCTTTCCCAGGATATATTTTTATTTTAATGGGTTTTCCTAATTCATCTTTAAACCAACCGTTTTTCCCCGGAGATAGCTTTCTTATATGTTTATATACATAGGGAATAGTATCTATATTAGTATTAAATTTAGTATTTTTATCAATATTAAACATATTTAATTTTCTAACACAATTAAATCCAATTTCATTCATAAAAGAGCAAGCATCTTTACCTGTCATCCTTAATCTATAATATCTTTTTTCATTAACGCATTCGGATTTCTTTTGGCTAATAATTCCAAAATTTAAAAGAATGTTTTGAATTTGGTTTGTCAATACTTCGGAAGCACTAGAGCAAAAAACATGAGAAGAACAATGCCCATCTCCATCAAAATACGCTTTTAAAAATTCAATAACAATATCTTTAGGCGATTGAAGGATAATCCATGGGACTTCTTTTAACCTAGAAAGAGAATCATCTAAACCTATTTCGTTTAAAAAAGAAACAACATGATGCCAATGAGCAGAGAACGAATATGTTATAACTTTGGTTTTAGGATTCATTCTTTCTGATATATTTATTTTTTTAACATTAAAAACTTTCTTAACGCACTCTATAAAATCATTAAAAGTATCTAAATCACTATTGCAAAACCTAAAACTTTTGTTTTTCTTGTTGTTGGAAATACATCCTTCCGATACCATATATCCTAAAAATCTTGCCAATTCCTTAGTCATTTTTTTAGGAATATTGATATCTTTTTTAATGATATTGGTTTTTATTTTAATTTCAGGCAATTCGGGAAGTTTATCTGGCCATGTGGATATCCCCCTGTAAACGGCAATCTTTTCTCCTTCTTTTATTTGAGGAATTTTTTTCCATTCATATCTTAAATCACTATTAAGGACAAGGAGAGGGTGCTCTGAGGTTCCCCTAATAGACAATCCTGTGTTTTTTAATTCTACATTGTGAATATTATCTGGTTTATTTAAAAATATCTTAGAGACGTCTAGCATCCCTTTTGACGTCTGTATTTTAACCCCATTTACCTTATTGAAACCAAAATTATTTTTTACATTAAAAAGATCCTCAATACAAACAATCCCATTATCTGTCCTTATTAATGATTCTCCAGTAATGCATTTAGTCACACCCGCATTAATGTCAAGAACCTTCATAAAAGAAAGAACACCAGAACTTGTCCCCCCTGTAGAAAGATCTTCAAAACGGCTCCTAAGAGAACTCATGTTCAATCCGCTTCCAGATCCTTGCTGAAAAATACGACTTTCAAGAGCGGTTGTTTCCATTATCGATTCTAAGGTGTCATCGATTGAATTTATAAAACACGCCGAAGCCGCTTGTTCCCTTCCTGGAAATCCCATATTAAACCATACCGGAGAATTAAAATAAGATTTTTGATAAACAAGAATATGGGTTAATTCCTGCTTATATGTTTCTTTTTCATTTTCGTCTTTAAAATAACCCTGGTTTTCACCCCAAGAAACATTTGTATTAACAACACGACTAATAAGATCACGATATCGGGTTTCTCTATTTTTAGTTCCTATAATGCCTCTGAAATATTTATTTGTTATAATATTTACCGCTTGCTGTGAATAAAATTTGGGGAATTCAACGCTCTTCTGCTCAAATACAGGATTCCCCTTATTGTCTTTTATAATTACATCGAAGTTCTTCCACCGAACACCATCAAGAACATCTTCGTTTTCTTTCGTAAAGCATCTTTTAAATTTTACAGACATCTTGAATTCTCCGTTTTATTGAGTCATTAATGTTATTTTTTTTTGCATGAATCCCACAATGGGACTTAGTGATCCATCTTTATTTTTTTCGTATCCATTCATTAAATCGCAAACTTTTTGCAACTCTTTCTCTGCATCCATTCCTTCTTTTAATACAAGGCTTATATCCCCCATAGTTTCATTAACAGGAAGAAATGTAATTTCTAGTTTATTGTCGTCCGTCGCAACTCTTAAATGAATTCCGCTGGCGTCTTCAGCAACGGTCGCCATTATTAATTTTCCTTTGATCTCTGGCATTATAATATACCTTCCTTTATTATTTTTAATAATTTTATAACTTCTTCCTTATGTTCTAAAAAGAGAAGTTGGTCTTTCTTTTTTAATTGTCTTGATTTAATTTTAATAACGGAAAGGTCATCTAGTTTTTGCTGTCCAATACTCATCAATAAATGATGGGCGTCAAATGGCAAGTATGTATACGATCCCATCACTATATCTGTAGCTTGCCGCTTCACGTTCTCAGGAAACAATTCAATATCAAGTTCGTGAATTTGTTTGAAAATCCAATCCGAAGAAATTCTGGATATTGTTTTTATTTTTTGTTTTTTCTTTACTTTAACTCCGTCACATTGCTTATTGAATGGAACGTCTTCTTTCTTTTTACCAATTTCCAAACTTACGCTTTTTAGCCTTTCATCCCATTCGTTTTTATCATAAAGTCCAAACATTCTACATGAAAACGGTCTAGACGCATACACTGAACATTGATAATCTTTATCAAGAAGTGGACAGGGTTTTATAAACCCCGGATCTAGAAACGACTCAAAGCATTTGTAGTATAAGTTTTTCTTTTCATCTTCCGTTTGCTCGCTTACTATCCTCATGATCTGAGTAAATTCAATAAGAAGCATCGGAGGTGAAAACGTCTTACAGCAATCTGCCTCAACGCACGTCTTATTAGGACATTGAAAGCATTTTGTTTTTGGTATTCTTCTGTATAGATCTTCCAGTTTTCCATATATTTTAATACACTCTAGTGAACTGGGATCTATATTAATACCATATCCATTATGGATTAGGTTCATTTAATTAACTCTCTATTTGTTTTGTAAGTCTTCTGAGTCCAGAATACATCTAGGGAAGAAAGTAATACTTTCAGCCATCTCAGCTATTGTTGATTTCTTTTCAGTATAAACATTAGGTATTCTCGTGTTTAAGCTGAGTTTTTCAATATTAGAAATATCACTTTCACAGATATTATTATCCGACTGAAACAACTCACTTGCAGCAAACTCATCTGGAGAAAGAATAATTGACCAACTACCATCTAATCTTGTAAATTTATATGCGTTCATTATTTTGGGTTCCTTTTAATTTGCTTTTTTTCAACCATCTCATCAGCTGTTTTAGGTCTACGTGGATCGTTTTTATTAGTCATATCAAACGTTGGCTTTATTCCATCTAGACCACCAGTGTCTATCCACCGTTGAGTTTGCTTATCAGCCTCCCTTTTATTAGCAGGTGCGTCAACGGTAGTTCCTATAGGTCTCGTCTTATCTTGGAATTTTCCCTTATAACCTCTTGCCCCGAAACCGGAGGACTTAACTGTCCACCCATTCCCCTTGAAAATAACATTACAATGGTTCAGACTAATAAGCCTTGAACATTCTTGTTTATTATTACAAGTTGGGCAGTCAAATTCCTTTAAAATATCTTGGGAAATTGGATGAACTATTTCAACAACTGTTTCGCATTTTTTACATTTATAATCGTACGCAGGCATTTGTTATATCCCTTATAGTTAAAATATATAAAGAAGTATTTAATGTATTATAAACATGATACTTCTTCCCGTTCATGAAGTCAAACAATAACCGCCGTTATGATCTTTTTTTCTTCGCTTTTGTGGATTTTTTCACTGGCGATGTTCTTGTTGTTTTTTTCGTGGTTTTTTTAGGAGATTTCTTCGTGGTTTTCTTTGTTGTTTTCTTCGATGGAGTTGCATCTTTAGTCGATTTGATTTTAGGTAATCCCCCAAGAATAGATGTAATATCTTCTGCATCTAATTCACCACAAGGAAGATCACTTGTTTTAATTCTTGTTACTTTCTTATTCCATTCTGGTTTTTTCGTATTGGAATTTCCTTTAATCTCCCGATAATCTCCCAATGAAACTGAAACTTGATTATTATTCTCATTATACTGAGCAACGAAATCAGACATTTGTCCACCAGATTTCTCTAGATTCATCTGTGCTTCCGTAATATCTTCAATCATCTTCTGCCTATACATTTTAATAACTTGAGGAGATCTTAATTCTTCTTTAGTTAATTCATTTTTATAAATATAGTCTTCTATTATAATTGATTTACGTTTTCCATATTCTTTATCAGGAAAATCAAAAATAATAATTGTTCCGGTTAAGTTTTTAATAATAAATGTTTCATAAATTTCCTCTTCTTCAATTTCTTTCATTTTCTTTTCATACTTATCAATTGTTAATGCGATTAAGTCCCTGAATAAAATCAAAGAGTCTTTCATCTTATCATATTCTCTAAGTCTTTCGTTTTTTAATATTTCTCTAATATCATTCATAATAATCCTATCTCCTTATGATTAAATCACGTCTTTAATTAATTCATTATACGATTTATTTTCTATCGAGCTCGATATCGTAGCTCCAAGTTTTTCCATGATGATTAATCCCGAAGAATTTTTGAGCGGGAATACTGCACGAAACAAGATCAGAAATAGCGTAATCATCTCCACCAATAAAAGAGGCGTTCATAATAATTCTTCCGCCAGATGCGGTTTCTACTTCCCCCATTGTATGGAAGTGACCAAGAACCATATAGTCGAAAGATTTCATATATCGACAGGCAAATTCACTTGCAGCCTTACTACATGGATCTATTCCGGCAGAATCTATCCCTTCCCACATTTTATCAATGGATTTATTTCCATCCAAGACGTTTCTATATTTAGATTCAAGGCGTTGGAGCCCATACCACGGGATTGAATTCCATGCTCTCGCCTGATCTCCATGAATAAGGAGGAACTTATTACCTAAAGCCTCAGCTACTTGAAAAGCAGCTCTTGGAATTGAAAACTCAATATTCTTATAAAGTTTAAGAGATCCTTCAAGCCATTTGTAAATAAGATAATCCCAATTGACAAACTTCTTTTCAATCCCACGTTTTGAAACTCTTCCGTGATTTCCATAAGTACAGTATACTTTAACGTTTTTAAAGGACTGGCTTAGTTCTGTAAGTATTTCAATAAGAACAGTACAGGCTTCGAATACTTGATCCATCACTGTTTGTTCGGAGTGAAGAAATCCCCATTGACCAGCGTCATTGCCACCATGAACGAGGTCTCCAAGGAAAGATACATGTATCGTGTCTATATTATGCGTTGTTCGATGGAGTTCGGTTATCCTTAATACTCTATCTAAATAATTTCTTACACGAAATTTAAATATATCTACATTGTATTCCCCCAAACCTCCTACTTCTTCAGGTATAACGGCGAGACCGATATGAGAATCAGAAAAGATCATAAAAGCTTCTTGTGGGCTTGTTCCGGAAACTTTATATGTCTTTGTTTTTTTTGGTTTAACTAATGGGACTTGAGCAATTGCACTGGAAATCTTCTCAAAAATCAATTCATCTTTGGCGATAGATTCCAGATGCTCATTCATTTTCCGTTTTTCACCCAAATCGCAAAGACGGTCTTTTCGTAGATTTATTAATTGGCGAGCCTCTTCTTCGATTTCTAACTTTTCGTTTTCTTTTTTTTCTTTAATTTCTCCAATTATATTAGAGGGCTCTAATCCGTGTTGTTCTAAAAAATCATCCCAATTCATTCTATTAAACATTGATCGAATTGATTCTTTGTTTATTTTAAGTTTTTTAGAAAACATACTCCATTCTGGCCCATGTGTCATAAACATCCTATATAGCTTAATTTTCTTTTTATCAGTCCATGTTTTTTTTATCAACGACATATTCTATTCCTCTTTTATGATTTATTTTTAAATCTATTTTTAAATCCCATATACTCAGGGAACGTACGCTCGTTAACTTCTGTTTCTTTTAAGTTCTGAAGAATGTCTTCTGAAACCTCTGATGGGCACTCAAACGTACACGCCACATGTTGATCTCCGTACATATCAGTGTTAAATATTGGGAACCCCTTACGTTCCATAACGAACTGATAATAAAACCCCACTTTAGGCGGGATAGTGTGTTTTACTGTTCCATGTAATGTTGGAATGTCTATTTCTCCACCGATTATCGAATAATGAAATGGGACTGGCATGTTTAAAATAATAGTACTTCCATTTAATTTAAAATAATCGTGTGGGTCTACCGTTACTCGAACTACGCTATCATTATATTTTCCGTCCTGGCGTTGATGTCCGCCTTCCTTCATTAAAATTCCTAAGCCAGAAACAATTCCCTTTGGTATATGAATTGAATTTTCAACTTGTTCTTTAGTTAATCCTGCCCCATTACATTCTTTACATGGGTTTTTTATGGTTTGTCCTTTCCCAAAACACTCCGGACAAGGCTCCGTAATAGTAAATACGATATTTCCTCCAGAAATCATTCCCGTTCCTTTGCAGTTTTCGCATACGACTTTATCGGATTCATCTAAACATTTTTTACCATTGCAGGTTTTACATAAAATTCCTCTAAAGGATGGAAATGTTTTCATACATCCTGTGAACGCTTCTTCAAGGGTTATATTAATGGGAAACTCAATAAGTCCATTACTACGAGCATGTCTATGAACTTTCTCACGAATAGAATCAAAATTAAAAAAGTCACTAAAATGACCTCCAAACCCTCCAGGGTTCATTCCTGGATGAACGTTTGAACGCCCCTGACTATAATTTCGTTCAAAATCATATCTTTTTTTCTTATCAATATTAGATAAAATATCATAAGCTTCTGCAATTGTTTTAAACTTTTCCTCAGATTCTTTACTACCACCATTAGAGTCTGGATGGTGCTTTAAGGCAAGTTTTCGATATTGTCTTTTAATTTCGTCTGGTGTAGCGTTCTCACTGACACCAAGAACGTTATAATAATTTAACATATTCCAAGAACACTTTCATCGAGAGTTAAAATATCATCCTGAGATATTATTTCTAAATCAAATTCTTCTTCTGTTTTTAAAAGCCTCATTCTTTCGGCTGTATGTTTTTTCGTCCATTTACCTCTATCTATAAAATCATATACGAGAGCGTAATCAGATCCTTTACGTATTACACGTCCAACACGTTGCTTCGCCCGAACTGGAGATTTTCCGCCGCCACAATTTATTAATGCAGAAAGAGTTGGAATATCAAGCCCCTCATCGGCAATAGTTGAGCCAATTAACGTGATAATATCCCCTTTTTCAAAATCTTCTAACGCTTTTTGCCTTTTCTTTTTAGTAGATCCACCATAAATAAATACAGAGTTTGGAATATGCTTTAATAAATATTTTCCATGATCAATTGTTTGAATTAGGATAAGGGTTTTTATTCCCTTATCTTGTAATTTTTTAGCTATTTTAATAATACATGTATTTCGATCATCGCATTGTGTTATATTTTTTTTTCTATCGTCTGCCCAGGTCATTAATAGAGGGCTTCTACCTTTAACCTTAATAAATTTTATAGTTGGCTTCATTAAATATCCTAAACGAATTAATTCTGAAGCAGTAATTACGGCGGTTTTACGGCCAAACAATCCCTCAATCGTCATATATGAGTTGTCCGCTCTTAGGGGAGTTGCCGATCCTCCGAACCTATAATACGCTTTAGGAGACTTAAGAATAATATCCTGACAGGTCTTAGCCGAGTAGTGATGACAATTATGAGTTAAAGTGTTTTCCGCTATAAAATGATGTTTCTCTGTCTCAAAATCATAAACAGTAAAAATCCCAGATTCTTTTTTAATTTTCTTAATATAGCTGGCATAATAAATATCGCCTTTATATTTAACATATCTTTTATAACTGCTTTTATTTAATAAATCAATACTATCTTGTTTCCGCTTCATTGATAATGTTATTTTTTTCTTGAAATCATTTATGCTATCTCCAGTTATTGATAAATAAAACACATAATTATGTAATTTATTTTCTCTTTTTTTTGTTTTTATCTGAGAAACTACTCCAAATTTAAGAAGTAATAATTGTATATCTTTACACATATTAAGGGACGTTGTTGTAAATAAAATTCGATTAGTGGATATATTTCCCTCTGAACAAAAACAACCATCAATAAATCCCTTTAAATTAGAAAGGGAATTATTCCAAATATAATCACTTATATATATGTGTTTTGATTTTTTACCTCTTCTAATCCCTATTTCATCCACTAGAAATAAGTTAAATTTTTTATTATTAGTATATAGAAGTAGATTATCTCTAGAATCATTTTCGATCACATAATCAGTTATTCCAAAATCTTTTAACCCTTCAATGAAGACGTCCTTAAACCATTCTCTATCTTTATCTTTATCTTTATCTATGTTTATTTTAACTTTATATGTAAAATTTTCAATATGACCATCGCTCATTATTGTAGATATTAATCTTAATTGATTATATGTTAATTTATTGTTTTTACTAATTTTGTGAGGTATTTTTTTAGGAATTAATAAAAAATCCCCCTCTTTAAGAGATTTAGAACAAGTAGTAATAACGTCCGATTCTATAAACTCTTCAAATTTTCCATACGTGTCATGTTTTTTTGAAACTCTTATTTTTGTTCTTGGAATAGATAAATTAGGGTGATTTAAAGTAGTCGAAATAGTTCCACACTGATGTTCTAAGTTAATTATGTTTTTTACGCTCCTTGAAAATTTATGAGAGACCTTTCCTCCAATTAATTCATCTCCATTTTTAACATTCTCCACTTTAATTATTTTCCCATTCTTATCTAAAATTCTAGTTCCCTCAACTAAGCACTCGTCAGCGTATACCCCTTTTGCCTCTCCCACCATTTTAAGGATAACATCCCTTTTTTCTTTTATGTGGTCTAGTTTTTCTTTTTTAAATTCTCGAAACTCCATATCATCCATGCCGGATGACTCTTTTATCTCTTTCATCGCCTTCTTAAAATATTTTTCTCCATACAAAGCATATGTCACGGTTTGAATGGTTACAACATTTATATCTCTTATATCACATTCTCCATCTCCAATAACCCCAACTACTAATCCAGGAATAGTCTTCTCTAACATCTTTTTTGCTTGACGCATAAGATCTTTCGTCAACACATAAAAAACAAATGGAGCAACACCTAATTCTTGAATAATTTTTGCTATTATTATGGTTTTTCCTGAGCCAGTAGCAGCTTCTATAACCGCCCTTCCTCTCCTTACGCAAGATTCAACTATTTGTGGTTGATATTCTTCACGTAGTTTAAATTCATCTTCATTCCATTTAAGATCAAGGGTTTTCTCTGGTTTTTCAATTTCCCAAATAAGTTCAGGCTTTATATCATATTCTTTTCTGAAATAATTATAGACACGATATGTTAATCCAGTTAAGAAGGTGTCATTAGCCCTCTTATATAGATGAACCTTACCATCCCATCCTTTTTCTTTCTCTTCTGGATCTTCAATATTATCTACGAATTTTGGAGACCATTTAGCGCCGGGAACATCAAAAGATAAGAAATCCCACAACTCCTTCCTAAACTCGAAAGGCATTCCTTCGATAACTGACCATTGATTTCTGATTCGAATCTTAATATCTGACATATTCCATCTCATCCTTTGCTATTCTCTGCTATGTATTGTCGTTTTTTTTGGGAAAAATCATCATCTATTTTCAAAAAAAATAAGAGTGACCTCAATATGACCTCTTTTATTAATACGCTCTAAAACTTTTTTATTCATCTAAGTTGGCTGTTTCCAGTGTTTTACGATTTTTACTCAAAAAAAGATGAAAATAGGGGTTAATTTTTCCTCGAAAAAAACGATAATCTTAACAGATCCATTTATAATACCCCTGGTACAATACTCCTTTACATAGGACTATTAAAAATAGAGCAAAGAAATAGACTAATAAAAGGATCAATATAATACTCGTTTGATATAATGAGAGAGTTTCGACCTGCGGTCGAAATTTGGGAACTGATTTTATTTATTCTTTTGGGGTTAAAAAACAAAACAGAAACAACTCCTTTAAGAATGCTCTTTAATCGATATACGATAAATTCTACTCTTTTTTAATATTAGAGATATATATAGTTGTATTATAATAGTCTATTTAAAAGTATATTTAAATGGCGTATTTAAAAAGTCCAATATTATTACTCTATTTAATAGACCTTTATAAAGGCGTTTTTAAAAGAAAGAAAAAAAAAAAAAAAAATAGTAAAAAAAAAAAGCCCGAAGGGCAAATTATCTCATTACACCAATCAGATAAAACATTAAAATAAAACTGGATAAACGTTTTTACACGTTTTGGAAAGATTTTTTCAAAATAGATTCTAATCTTTCCCAAAAAAAACGACAATACATAGCGGAGAGTGACGAAGCAATTTCAATGAGGATTTAGAATGGCAAACCCAAACGACTTTAAAGTCCTAACGGAATCTACCAAAGAAAGACATTGGTCAACGATACCTCTTGGAGCCTATACGAAGAGAACATGGCTTAGTTATTTTAAATACGTCTACTATACGGTGACAGATAAGAAATATGAAGTTTTCAAGATCCAGCACGAAATGTCTTATTTAGAAACCGCATATAGGCGTGTTTTTGTAGATAGACAATGGAGTGCAAGGGAGTTTTCTAGGTTTTTACTCCATTCGGTATCGAGGAGCCATGAAAATTCAAAGATCACCTTTACATTGAAGACCTTTTCTAAAAAATCGCAATATATAGATTCTATTTTATCATCGTATGACCGTAAACTTACGAAGAAAAGAGATAGTAGTCGTCTTGAGGGTACTATTTATTTGCCATTTAATTCATTAACTCCTGGGCAAAATGATCTATTAGCTTTATTCGAAATGTTGGGCGATGATATTACTTTAATAGGATTCAATTACGGGATTCCTAATTATGTTAAATATTTACAATACATGAATAAAATTGATTTAGATGAGGCTATAAGTATTTTTAAAATAAGATTAAGGGATTTATTAATAAAATCTAAAGAAGATAAAACATTTATTCGTGGTATTTTAGAAGGAGTTGTTAGGAATAGTATTCTTTGGGAACCGTATACGAGTAGAGAACAGAGGGAAAAATTTGGAGAAGATTCGTTAATAATTAATTGGAGAAAAGAACTTTCAAGCCTAATTGATTTTTTTGGATTCAATAAAGAGATTTGGTGGAGAGAAAAATATAATACATATAAACTAAAGAGAATTCCAGTTGTTAAAGATTTCTTTAAATAAAAGGAGGGTTAAGATGGACAAGAAAGATGATGTTTTGGATAGTAATTTTGTAGAACAGGCTAAAATTAGTAGAAAAAGAGATATGGAAATTCTTATAGAGAAGGCTGAAATTCCTCCTGATTTAATGAGATATGGCTGGGAAGATTATAAAACAGATAATAATGAGCAAACGGATGAAAAAGGAAATCCTATCGCTCTTAATGATGATGTTATTCAATCTAGAAAAAGAGCAGTAGATCTCTGTGGAAGGTTTGCTTGGAATATTTGTAAAATGGGCGAAGTTGTAAATGGAGAGGTTCTTCCTTTTGCTTCTCTTTTATTAATTGGGACAAAGGGTAGTGGAAAGAGTGTTCTCGGTGGTTTAATTTTAAGGGTTGCATTACAGACTTTAAGGGACACCGTTCGATATGTTTCGTTTACAGAATTAATTTCAGAGCTACAGTCGGCTACTGTTTTAGGAAGTCAATATAAACAAAACGTTGAAGATGTAATGGATCGTTACTATGGAGATCCTAGAGTTTTAATGATTGATGAAATTGATTATGGACATTATGTAAGTAACGCAGTTCAGGAACATTTATGCACTATTTTAACAAGACGTGCAGATTGGCAAAAACCAACAATTATTACGTCCAAATTACCATATAGATCATTAGCTTCAGTTATTGGGCTCCCCGCATCAAGGGTTGTTGGTAAACCAGAAGTATATGTGCATATTCATATTCTAAATAATAAATATGCTTCTCCAGATGATTTATTATCAGCGGAACGAAAGTACTCAGCGGATAAATGTAAAAATCTTCTTTTATGGCTGAAAGAAATTATTAAATTAAATCAAGAAAACAGAACGGGAACAGGGTTATACGGACACCAAATTAGAGAATGTTTAGAAAGTTCCTTACGATTTACAAAAGAAAAGAATTTAACAAAAGAAAAAATTATTAATAGGGCAATGGGGATAGTCGGCGATCCAACTGAGACTCTTTTTGATTTAGAGGATGAAGATATTGAAACTATTAAATCTCGTGAAAGACATGAAAAAGAAGTTATGAAAAAAAGAAAAGAAAGCATTAAGGATAAAAAGAAAAAAATAAGTAATGGCGGCGGGATAGGAGAAGACGATGAGTAATAGTGATATAGTGGTTGATATTAGGATAAGCGAGGCGGAAAAAGATATATTAGCGTTTTTATTAAAGGATGTTAAATATATAGATGATATATTTAAAAACAAAAAGTTGCCTTTAAATTATTTCAGAGATCCTGAAATAAAAATAATAGTTGAATTTATTTTGCAATATTACGGTAAGTATGAAAGCGTACTTGTAGAAGATGAATTTTTGAGATTCAATAATGCTCTTTTATCTCAGAAAAAGATAGATGATATTAAATATCATAATTTACAAATGCTTTTTGATCAAGCTGCAGGCCCTTTTGGATTAAAAGATAGATTGAGCGATGAACAGTTTAATAGAATTTTTGACACATGGATGAATGCTGAGACTGTTCCTGAAGTTCAAAGAATACTTGATAGAACATTAGAAACAATTCAATCAGGAAGGGGACTCGAAGCAATTTCTCAATTAATAAGTGAGATAGGTTCTATCCCCCTTCCTGAAAAAGAAGAGACGCATATTAGGGCTTTAAGCCTTGTAAAAGATATTGATCAGCAATTAGAAGACGCTAAGGAGAGAAGGTTTAATACAGAAGAAACTACAGGAATTCCAACATATATTAGTATAATAGATAAACATTTTTGCGGGTTTGAAAAGGGGACGTTGAGTGCGGTAGGTGGGATGGTTGGTCATGGAAAGTCAACTTTTTTAATGAATTTCAGTAGGAATCAATTCTTAAATAATAAAAAAGTGTTAGTAATAACAATGGAAATGCCAGAGATGCAATGGTCAAGAAGAGTTAATTGCTCAACGACTGGTATTGATTATACTGGGATATTGACTGGTAATACATTTCTTGTTCCAGATGAAGATTTTGACACATATAATAATGGAATATTAAACAGAGCAAAATGTAATGATAATTATAATATTTTATTCATTCCAGCAGAGGCGTATACGTGGAAGAATATTGTGAGAGAGATTGAGGAAAGGTATGAATTTTATCATCCTGATATTATCTATATTGATCAACTGTCATTAATTCATCTTGGGGATAATACTCGTGATCGAAGGGATGTTGCCCTTGGTGATTTAACAAGATACATTAGAACTTATGCCCAAATAAAAAACATTCCAATCGTTATTGCGGTTCAAGCAAATAGAGCTTCTGTTATTAGAGATCCTAAAGGTGAAAGAAAAATTGATATTAATATCGAGAATATTGAAGATTCGAATAAAATATCAGCAAATTTAGATAACTTTTTAGCAATATGGAAGTTAAGTAATAATAAGGCGATGCTTAAAATAGTTAAGCAGAGAGAAGGGGAAAGCGATATTAGCGTTACTTTGTCGGTTGATTGGAAGTGTGGAGCCATAAGGGGAGAAGAGGATTGTAAAGAATATGTTGAAAAATTTAAATCCGTATCAATTGAAGAGCGTATTAAGGATTTAGATGAAGAGGATGAAGAGAGGGAAAAAACAATAGATTCCCTTATTGATCTTTTAACAGTGAATGAAAACGAAGAATCTAATGAAGAAGATAAGGAAGATGTTGAAAAAGACCTAAATGATGTGACTAATGATATAATTAATGGAGATGTAGAAAATAAGCATATATATAAAGATACAGAAAATATGAAACGAGTAAGTAAGGCAGTAGATTTACAAAAA
>Ga0307377_10001977_pt1 | contig 24736 bp, 27 predicted proteins | sample TR3MG_FD_202535 | JGI IMG/M metagenome (GOLD analysis project Ga0307377, IMG submission 202535) | Soil microbial communities from Risofladan, Vaasa, Finland - TR-3 | ecosystem: Environmental > Terrestrial > Soil > Coastal area > Acid sulfate soil | place: Finland: Risofladan, Vaasa | collected...
CGAAGCTACAGACCTCCACTGGAATGTTGGCCGTCCCGCCGATGGTGCAGAGCGCGCGAATGCTCACGCAGTCGCCAGGCGCGAAGCCGTTGACGGTTGTGAGATCCGCGGCGGCATCGTAGCTGCCCGGACTCGCCTTGAGCGTGATCGTCACAGGCACGGCCGTCACCGCGCCGTTCCGGCTGAGGACGCCGACCGGCAGGGCGTCGGCGTCCGCCGCGACCCCTGCCGCGTTGGCCGTGGTGAACGGGTTGTGTGTCGTCATGCCGATCTGATAGGGCATCCTACGTCACCCCTCGCTGGGCGGCTATCGCTTTCGGCAGGCCCCAGGCCGGCCACGCTGCAGGCCCTGCGGAGAACATCGGGTTCTGTGCTGGGAGCGGAAACGCAGACACTCCACTGAGCGGCCAGTAGCGAAGTAGGTGCGCGACCTCGACCGCAGGCGCGCGAAGTTGCGGATTGTTCGCGAGCGTGAGGATCTGCGGGAGTGTGAGCGCCGAATCCCAGACGGCGAAGTCCTCGATGTTGCAGGTGAGCCAGATAGACCAGGAGGTCGCCCCCGTATGCAATGATCCGAGGGCGAAGTCCCGGGCGGTCAGGGTGCAGGTCCCCGTAGTGTCGTCGGAGCCGCTCGCTGCCGCCTCTAGGACGCCGTTCAGGTACAGGTTGATGGTGTCCGCGATCGGGTCCCGCACGATGGCCGCGTGTCGCCACACGTTGTCGTTGACTACGGTATCTCCGATTCGGCTGCTGCCCGCATTCCCGTCGTCAAAGAAGTTGAGCTGACATCTGAGCGTCCCGCCAGAGTCGGCCAACAGCAGCCCGAATCGCGCAGCGGTCGCGGAGACCTGCCCGCCGAAGAATGCACCCTGCGCGAGGCTGGGCGTCTTGAACCAGCACCCCACCGTGAACGGGACACCCTGCGCCCAGGTCGGGCCGTACCAGGTCCTGATGTGCTGGTTCACGCCGTTGAAGGAGACCGCCACTAGCACCATCTCCCAAACACGCATCCGCCCAGGTCCGCGAGGTTGTTGGCCGCGGCGTCCACCTCCACGATGATGAGCGAGCCCGCCGCCACAAGCCTGCCGGCCTCGGGGTACCCCGTGTTGTAGGTGAGCGTCCCGTTCGCCAGGCTGTGCGCCATGCTCGGACGGTTGCCCGTGGTTGTGAAGATGGTCGTGCCCGGCACGCCTGGGCTCGCGCCCACGAGCACGTCAATGAGCGTGGGGCCAGCGCCATCCCCGTTGTCCACCGCCCAGCAGCACACCCCGTCAATCCAGAACCGCTTGTCGCGCGGCACCGCGAAGAAGGCGATCTGATCGGCCGTCACCGCGCCGGCCTTGAAGAAGTCGAACTGGTGAGGGATCAGCCCCCACTGCCTGAGGTCCACGAGCGCCGAGAGGGTCGGCGTGGCCCACGTCACGATGCAGAGGGTCAGCTCGCCGGAGGTCGGCGCCCCCGTCTTCGCTTTGTAGGGCGTCACGTCGTCCGTGGGGTCCACGTACACGTAGTAGGTGTCGTCGGCCAGAGCCGCGAACGCGACGGTGCCCACGCCGCTGTATCGCTTCCCCTCGCAGTACCCCTCACCCGCGGCAATCAGGATGTTCGTCCCGCTCACGGAGGGCGTGAGCCCGGAGATCACGCCGTTCAGGAGGTGCGCCTCCATGCGGTCCTCAAGCTCGGCCTGAATCCCGTCCGCGTTGTCGTTGTGGGCGGTACTGGAGTAGACCTCCCGCGTCGCCAGCGCGTACTTGTCCGCATATTTCTGGTACATGATTCGCCCTCCTCAGGGTCCGACCAGCGCGAGCGTGTCCACGAACGACAGATCGGAAAACAGCCAGTCGAGCAGTTCCTCGTCCCCGCGTGCAAGGTCCATGTCCGCCATGCCCGCATCCGCGATCAGCCAGGTCGGGCCGGGGCCTGCGCAGCAGAAGTCCACCTCGCCGATGTCCGCCACCAGCAGCGGCACCTCGTCAAGCTCCTGCGCGCCGACCGCCCCTGCCCGGATGTCCTCGAACGCCGGCAGGCTCCCGGCCGCCGAGGGCTTGCGCCCCAGGGCCCTTCGAGCCGCCGCGATCGCCTGGTACTCCTCAAGGGCCATACTCGACGATCCTCCCGACGTACTCGACCTCAGCCTCAAGCTCCGACCAGGAACCCTTCTCGGCGACGATCTGGAAGATGCTGTCCGTCGCGATGTTCAAGTTGTCCGTCTGCACCTTCACGAAGTGGTCTGGCCCCAGCGCCTTCGGGCTCGTCTTCCACACCAACACGTTAGCCCACTTCTCGCGCTCGGTCAACTCTCGCTGCGCCAGGAGCGCAGCGGACGAGGCATCCTCGTCCACGATCACCGACCACCTGTCCTCCCCGATGTACCTGTCGTCCGTGTCGAGCTTGTGGCTGTTCACGTTCGCCGCAATCGCCATCGTGGTCTGGTGCTCACGCTGCACGATCGCGAGCACGTAGTTCCTGAACTCCTCGATGCTCGTGCTCGACTCAAGCGGCATGTAGACCACGTCCGTTGCCGTGAGCGTGTCCTCGTCGAGCGTCCAGTCGGGAACGCCGCTATAGATGACGGGAGAGTAGGGCGCGTAAACCCCGTAGGCATTCTGCCCCCATTTGAGGCCCAGGCTTGTCGTCACATCGTCCACAGCCCCCGTGAACCCCTGGTCGTGCCCATACCGGAACCGCTCCTTGCTCATGGGGTCAAGGTCCGGGATCACCAGGGTCTCCAGCGCCGCCGGCACCGAGATCAGCGCTGCAGGCACCCCCGCGCGCCCGAACACATGTCGCCACCAGGGGCCGAGCTGCCAGCCGCACGGGCTGACTGAAAAGATCATGTAGTGGAACATCAGGCGAGCGTCAACGCCGTCGCGCGCCGTCATCTCCACGACGCGCCCCTGCACGTCCTCCTGCGGCTCCGCGGCACTGATCTTCGGGGCGTCCAAGTAGCCGGTGAACTTCCGCCAGTAGGTGGCCGGGGGGATCGCAGGCGTCAGCGCAATGTCCAGCGTGATCTTGTCGTTCCCCCGCCAGGTCGGAATCGTCGCGGGGTCCTCGCTCCTGATCGTGAACGTGCACTCCGCGCCCCGCCACTCGTTCGTCCGCCGCCAGGTCGCCTCCACAATATCGCTCACATCGGCCATAGCGCCCGCTGCGGCGCGCAGGATCGCCGGGGCGTAGGTATCTGCCCGCCAGAGGATCGGGCGCTTGTAGGGCTCTGTAGCCGTCGCCGTGATGAGCGGCCTGTAACCCAGGGGGTTCAGCGGGTCAACCTCCGTCGTTGCCGCGAGCGCCGTTCCGCCGGGCACGCTCACGCTCACCTTGTGGTTGAGCGCTGGGTTCCACCCCGCCGGCACCGCGACGTACGATCGCGGACGCAGCTCGCAGCGGGGGCCGTAGACCAGCGGCTGAGGAAGCACCATCCCCTGGTGCCCCGCGAACCCCACGCTGAGCTTGAACGTCCGCGGCTGCCCATCCGTGATGTCCGGCCGCTTCACCAGCCAAGCCGACCCCGAGCGATCCGCGCCGAACGCGATCCGCAGATATGGTCCGATCTGCTCCACCCACACGATCTGCTCGACGGGCTCCTGACCCGACACCATCGCTGCCCCGCCCGCGTCCTGCCACTCGGCGAACTTCTGCCGGTCGGCGGGGTCGGTGCTCGGAACGTACCAGAGCGTCGGATACTTCTCCAGGTCCGTGAACCCCGGCAGGCGCAGGCTCCACTGATGGGGGATGTCCCCCGCGACCGTCGCGTCGAGCCCGATGCACACCGCCGGGATCGCCGTCTCCCCCGCGATCGGCGCATACCGAAGATACCGCACGACGAAGTTCTGCGCGCTCCACTTCGAGGTCGCGACCCCATACGCTCCCGGCCCCGGCTGGAAGAACCCAAGGTGCGGGACCTGCCAGCCGCCCGAGGGCTGAGTCGCGCGCCACCAGGAGGTGCTCGCGCCATAGAGGTCAAACTGCGAGAGGGCAGAGAGCGCTGCATCCTGAGCGCACCTCCCCTGGGGTCCCGCGCACTTGAGTTCCGGCACGATCTCCCACTCGCCCGTGTCCCAGTAGGTTCGCCAGTCAGCTCCGAAGGCCGGCTCGTTCGCGTAGGAGGACATGTGCGCCTTCGTGCAGTAGAAGCCAACGTTGTGCGCCTGGCCCCCGACGTACTTGCTGGCCGCCCGCCCGCGCACTTGGTCGCCGATGGTGTACCCGGTGACCGCTGCCCACTCCGCCTTGTCGTCCCATCGCAGACCCCACTGCCACACCGGCTGATTCGGGGCCTCCGGGTCCTCGTCGAACCCCCAGCACATTCCCCATCCGTGGGTCTCTATCAGCCCGTCTATGGCAGGCGGGCCGCGCTGGACGCGAATGAGGTCTGGCATCTCCCGGGTCAGGTAGCCCATCAGCAGGCGCTCCAGTGCTGCCCGTAGTCACGACTCACGTAGTCTGCCATCGCGTTCCCCACGGCCAGGCTGACCACGATCTCCGCCGTGGGCAGGAACTCAATCGCGGGCTGCACCAGGTTCGACGCCGCGATCTCGACGGGCGCTGACCAGGTAGCCCCCTCGTCCTCCGAGAACAGCCAGTACGCGATGCCCGTCGCGAGGTCCACCCCGGCGGCGTACAGGATGCCGTGATCCTGCGCGATGTCCGCCATGCCCACCGGCATCTCTGTCACCTCCGCCCAGGTCTCCCCGTCGTCGTAGGAACTGTGAACCCGGCTCTGCTTCCCGCTGATCCAGTGCGCCGCGATCACGACCTGGCCCGAGGGCATCGCGGCGATGGACGGGTCCGACCAGCCCGCGATCTGCGTCACCGTGAACTCCGCCGCCCAGCCCGTCTGCGGATTCGGCCTCTGGTGGAAGCGCACCCGCCCCCGCCGGATGTACGTCTGAAACCATCGGCCCGCCGCCTCGCATACGTTCGCGGGGTCCCGCCGCTCAAGCGCAATGGCGGGTCCCCAGGTGGCCTCCGTGTTCACGATCGCGAAGCTCATGGCGTCACCGGGTCCCGAAGATCGTAGGCGTCTTCCTCGAACAGCTCGGTCGCGATGTACCGGCCCCAGTCATCCGTCTTCGCGATCGCCACAACGGTCTGCGTCCCCGCGGCCAGGACCTCGACCTTCTCCCCCGGCCCCGCCCGCTCCCATGCCTGCCCTGCGATCTCGGGGTAGTGCGCGATCCCCTCTAACGCCCCGCGCACCACCATCCCGAGGTCCCAGTGTACCACGTAGGGGATGCACTGCGCGGGCTCCAGCTGCTTCGCTTTGAGAATGGCCTGCAGCTTTCCCTTCGTCGTCGCGTCCTCTGAGGTGTGCGTCTGCCGCAGGTAGAACGCGTAGGGCGTCGTGGTGTTGCCGTCGCCGTCGTCGAACGGGCCAGGGGAGTCCGCCACCGCGTCCTCCACAACCGCTTCGAACCCCTCCTGCTCGTTCAGCCACACCGCGATCTCCGCAAGGGCCAGCTCGTCCGTGTTTGAGTCGAAGTGCGGAATGCCAGTCTCCTGCCCATCCTGCAGCACGTTCGGCGTCGTCCGCTGGAAGCACCGCCCACCACTCACGCGCCCCACGAGGCAGAGCACGTCGTCGCGCGTGATCGCCCAGGGCACCCGTACCCCGATGGCCGGAGAGTCGTCGTCCGCCCGCTCATCGCCGGTCGTCGGGTTGTACCGCTGCAGCTCCATCGAGTCGAACACGATGCCGTCCCCGGCCACCACGCCCGTGAAGCGAACGGTCTTCACGTGGAGCAGGCACGGCTCGACGCGCTCAAGCGGGTTCATCAGGTCCACGCGGTAATCTGTCGGCAGGCCGTTGTCGGCCTCCAGGGCGAGCACGTCCCAAGTCCACGTCTCCTCCGTCGTCGAGAGGTCCGCGGCGTAGACCGTGTTCACGATCTCCAGCCTGAATGCGCGATCCCCGGCGGCCGTCCAGGAGAGGACGGCGGGCAACTTCAGGAACCCGTAGTTAGACCAGTTGCAGATGTCGTGGAGGGCGTCCTGCCTGCGCTGCTTGTGGAAGCCCGCCATCCCCTCCGCGATGAGGATGTCAGGATAATCGTCAACGAGGGTGCGCTCAGCCCCGCCTGACCCGCCCGGCGCCACCGCGATCGTTGTCAGGTCCGCGCCGTTCGTGCAGGAGACGCCGACGCTCCCGCCGGTGGCGGCCCAGTTGCTCTTTCGCGAGCCGCTTCCATCCGGGAACTCGACCTCGATGCTCGGCTTGTGGCTCCACGCGATCACGTCGAGCGGGATGAGCTGCGTCCTGTTCGACCAGTTCCTGAGGGGATGCTCGACGACGCCGAACAGGTCCGCGTTGGCCTCGCTGTTGCCCGCCGCCCAGGGGCCGTAGAAGCGGAGGAACAGCTGCGGGTTCGTGTAGAAGGGCGCGTAGGTGTTGGCCGGGTAGGTGGCCCAACTCGTCTTCCAGATCTGGGTGTGGTAGCCGTCGAGGTCCTCCACGACGCGGTACGCGCCCCCTGTGGGCGCGAGCATGGACACGGCGTCCACCACCTGCGCCTTGCGGTGGTCAGTGTTCCACTTCCGGACCAGGATCGGGCCAGCATAGCCGATCTCATACGGCCCCCAGATGTCGTCAGCGCCGTTCACGGTATGGAGACGCGCTCCGTCGGGAACCGCCACACCATTGAGTTCCAGATCGGTGAAGGCGACAGTTGATCCTCCGCCTGCAAGCCCCGAGGCCGTCAGCGTCGCGTGAGGCCCCGCCCAGGCGTTGGCGAACGCGGTCGCGACAGTCCCAGCCGCCCGGCTGTGTGAGTAGCCGCCGAACACCATGTCCGCGGTCGTGTCCGCGTCGCTGCCCCAGTTCTCCTTCAGGCTGAGTTCGTCAGGGTGTGCTACACCCGCGAGGGGGTAACGCAGGGCCTCCCCGCCGACCGCCATGTAGAGGTCCTGCTCGTCGAACGTGAGGGTGAAGGGGACTTCGAGGTCAACCGCAGTACCGATAGACGCGTTCGCGAGGAAACTCCAGGGAACCGTGCCCAGCTCGCCGCCGAATCCGAGGACGTACCACGCCTGACGATGAACCGGGGGAGGCAATGCCTCCTGCGTGAGGTAGACCTGACAACTCCAAAGAGCGGGACCGCACTGGAAGAGCACGGTCCCGCTCGGCGATTCTCCTGCCCCGACCTCGAAGTGAAGCTTGACCTTACCCGTCAGTGTGAACGTCGGGGCGACGACTGCCGTCTTCAGCCACGGTCCCCAGGCGACTGGCATTCCACTGCGCCTCTCGTGCCCGCAACATTCCCACGACCGTCGCTTCCTGTCCCTGGGTCTTCATCGCGGCGGCCGTCAGAAGTGCGGCGTCTTGTGCTTCGTCGGGCTTGTCAAACGTGGCCTTCGCGAACTGCGGGTAACCCGTCGCCGATGGCGACAACACCGCGCTCCACTTCCCGCCGTCCTCCCGGATCACCACGAACGCCTGCGGCTCCGCCTGCTCCTTCGGCCTCGCCGTCGCCACCGTCAACACCACCAGCGCCGCCAGCACAATCCCGATCACGACCTTCTGCATCTCGCTTCCCTCCTGCTCGCGACTCGTGCGACCAGAGGGAGTATACCACACCCATGTTAACGGGATGTAAACGTGCTCAGTTCGAGCCGCTGACCAATCGCCCTGAGTGCGCTGAGCGGAAGATTCGGTTGATCACCTTGACCGTCTTACCGTCCAAGAACTCCTGCGTGCTCTTCGCATCGAGGGAGACTTGGATTGGGATTTCCTGTGGGACAGGCGGCGCCCAATAAGGATTGGCATCCCTATAGGGTCCGCTGTATCCGCCATATCCACCCTGCCCAGCGCGCATTCGGCCCGATAATGCTGTGTTCCGCGCCATCCTATCGCTGACCGGCTGCTCCCCCCACCACCGCTGAATCGCCAACTCTTCCGCCGTCACGCCGCCGGTAATTCCCCCCTGCCACAACTCCCCCATGGTCGTTCTGATTTTGCGTTTCGCCATGAAGTTGAATATTGCATCGCTGTCTCCCGGAGGTGCTATCCCTGCCGCCTGCATCTGCGCCTTCGTTGCCGCCCACCCTTTTGCTCCGGCCTCTTTCCCCTGCTGCCACATCCTCGTATCGTCGAGAATGAGTTTGATGTCTAACATAGCTCCAAGCATCGCCGCTGCAAGGCCCGCGGTTCCAACGAGGGCCACCCCAATGGGCGCGGCGGCGACACCTGCGGCTGCCGCTCTGGTACCTGCGGCTGCCGCGCCTACGCCCGCTGCCGCCACGGGGACTTCCGCCGCCATCGCCTGAGCACCCATTGCCAGCAATGAGGCGTCGCGAATGGCGAACCATCCATCGCGTATCTTTGGGAGAGCCATTCCGAGCACTCCCAGAGCCGTCAAAACCACTCCGCCTGACCCCAGCCCGTACGTGACGCCTCTCACGAACTTGTCGTTCGACTTAGCCCATTCGTTCCAGGAAGACGTTGCCTCCGTGACTTTGTCCACCACATCCTTGATCGTCGGAAGAAAGGTTTCCCCCACCGTCGCCTTCAAATTGGTAAACGCGTCGGAGAGGTTAGACACCTTACCCGTCAGCGTCTCCGAGAATCGAGCCATTCCACCTTCAAAGCGAGTCTTCGCAACCTTTTCAATTGCAGTTGTCAGCGCCTTCACATCCTCGGCGCTCGTTGCCGCAAGTCCTCCGGCTGCGCTGGCGTGTGCGCCGAACTCCTTCAAAACACGACTGGATATGCCCATCTCCTTCAGGCGCTCGGACTCCCCCACGGTGGCCTTCGCTACCGCAGCTGCTGCGTCCGTGATATCGCGAGCCATGCCCGCAGCCATGTCCCCCGCAAGCGGGAGCCAGTGCTTCGCGTCGAGCCCGTAGGCCTCAAGTTGCGCGGCTGCCTGCGTGATTCCCTGAATCTCGAACGGCGTCTTGGCAGCGAACTGCACGATCCAGTCCCGCATCTCAAGAGCCTTGGACTTACTGCGATACAACGTCTCAAGCTGAACCCCGAGGTCCTCGAACATCGAGGCGGAGCGCACGGCTGCTGTCGCCATCGCCCCCAACGTGCCAGTTGTGGCTATACCCAGAGCCACCATCTTCCCACCAATGGCAGTGACTCTTCGCTCCCAGTTCTCCATCTTGAAATCCATCTTGCCGAGCGGACCGGTTAGCCGGTCAACGGCACTCACGATCACCTGCACGCTAAGGGACATCAGGCATTCCTCTTCGCGTCGCGCTCAGACCACTCCAAGCATAGCTCGTCCATCTGCAGCACCGTCAGCGCCAGCACGTCAGGAACCGTCCACCCCGTCCGCTCGATGATCGTCACGACGTTGGCTCGCCAGGCTGGGGGCTCGGGCTTCCCTCCGCCCCGCTTTCTTTTGGGGGTGCGGGCATCATGGAGTTGATGAACTCCTCCACCAGACCGCTCGGCTGGACGACCTTACCGCTCGCGTCCTGCAGCTCCACCCGGAAGTCCGCGACCCCCAGCAGCCCTCCGACTTCCTCAAGCGTGATCTTCTCCTGCCGCGGCTTGAGCATCCGCCAGAGGATCCAACGGCGGATCGTGAAGAACCTCGCCGGGTCAGTGATCGCCTCGCTCCACGACCCGAACTCGCTCTCGAACGCCACCAGGTCATTCCCCGTGAGCGCCGACAGGATCATGTCCTGCCCTGCGATCTGCACGGCTCGCGTCCCGCCACCGATCTTCTGTAGCTCCGTCAGTAACATCGCGGCCTGCCTCCCTACGGTCCTACCGGCGTGAGCGCCACGGCCAGCCCAGCCGCCGCCGAGCGCCAGGTGTACTTCCATTCCTTCGGCGTGTTCGAGTCCACGGTCGGCGCAGAGTGCGTCTTATAGCGCGCGCCCGTGATGTTGATGACGCAGGTGTCGCCAATCCCGTTCGCCCCCGTCAGCGTGACGATCCTATCGTGCGGGAGCGGCGCGGCGATCAGGCCGGTGTTGGCGAGGGTCAGGGGCTCCAGCATCGTGATATCCCCGCTGACCTCCTCGATCCCCATGAACCGCGCATTCGGCGCCCGGGCAATGGTCGGGGCTGTGTTCGCCGATCGCCGGTAGCTGACGTTGTTCGTGAGGTTCGCGGAGAAGCCCACAGCGTGGCACTCTCCCTGGTCAGTCACGATCACGAACTCCCAGTCCTCGAAGTCATCATTCGGCACCCCGGCGTAGATGCCCGTATCGCTGACCTCCACGTCGAATGAGCTGAAAGCGATGTTGCCCTTCAGCCCCTCGCCCTCTGCGTAGGTGAGGCCCAGCGAGTCAATGACGGCCGTCCTGTAGAGCAGCCCCCAGGTGTCCATCCCGCCCCAAAACATCATCTCCGTTAGAGCGCCCGAGGGATAGGATGCGCGGAACGCCGCGGCGATCAGGTCTGCCTCCTGCACCGTCACATAGAACTCGGCGCTGCCGCCGAGTTTGAGGACTCCACCCTTTCCGATCACGCGCCCGCTCGCGCCCATGCGGTCGCGACCGTCCGCGTCAATGCTCGTGTCGCCGCCCGTGAGGATAGACAGCCCGCTCGCCGGCACCGCCGGCGACGCCGCGGTCGGGTCCCATGCGAAATCCTCGAAGATGCCCGTTCCCGGAATACCCATGTGATCATCCCCTCAGCGTTCTGTACTGCACCGTGATCTCCGCGCCCCGGAACAGTTCCTTGGGCTCCAGCATCTGATACTCACGCGCCGCCGCGGCGCTCGCCCGGATAACCTTCGCGCCGCCGATGGTCCTGTTCGCGTGGAGCAGCTGACTGAACTCCTCGATCAGGTCGAGGCGCATATCCTCGCAGGCCTCCGTCTCGTCGTCCACCACGCCCAGTTTCACCGCGCACGTCCATTCGTTCCACCAGCGGTTGTTTGAGCCCGCTGCCACCTCACCGTCGGGCATCTGGTCAAGCTCGACCATGACGAAGCACTTCTGCCCCGACGCGAGCCGAATGCTGCGCATCGTCCCCTTGCGCACAACCGCGCTCGCCAGGGGCTCCACTCCCCATGCTCGGATCAGCACGATCAACGCGTTGATGAAGTCCTTCGGGGCGACGTATGGCATCGAGTCACGCTCCAGGAAACAACTTGCCCGCCGCCGCGTCTATCCGCGCCCTGATCTTCTGGCGAGCAGCATTGAATGCAGGGATTAGGTAGGCGCGCTTCGGAATCTTCACGCTGCGCATGTACACCCACTCCCCATCCTTCCCGCGAAAGCGTAGGTATGGATGACCGATAGGCGTGATGGTCGCCCCAAACTCATGAACGGCGCCATCGATCGCCTCGGGTCCCACCGCCACAAGAAGTTCCGCCTCATGGGGTATCATCACGATGCTCCGCCCGAGGTTCCCTTGGGATTCGCCCGTCGTGTTAAGCTTCTGCTTGACGTTGATCTTTGCCCCGCGGACAACGTCCATGCCCCCGAGCTTCACCGCACCCCAGATAGAGGCGCGTAACTTGCGCGCAGCATCGGCGAGGACCTTGAATGCGTTGCCGGCCACTTGCACTTTGAACACTGGTCAAGCCTCCACGGTCATGCGAAACAGGTTCACGAGAACCTGTTCCCTGGCCCCGTCGCCGACTGGCGACGCCCCGCCCATGATGGTTTGCTTTCCGAGGACCAGATAACGCGGCCGCTCGTCCGCGGGGATGGTGTGCCCGTCCTGTCCATAGCTGATCTCGCGCACGGGGACGAGTGACGAGCCCGACTCGATGTAGGCGTGGTTCTCACAGTACGCTGCGTGGGTGACGGGGTTCGTGTACTCGTTCTCAGTGGCCTGCCGCTGCGCCAACGTAGCCGTCTGCAGATGGACGCGCAGGTACACCTCGGTCTCTACCCAGGCGGCGACGTTCACGTCGCCCTCGGCTGGCCTATCAACGCGAACAACATGGGAGATCATCATCTCCGTCGCGTCGCGCTGGAAGTCGGCCAGGGTGACCTGCCTCATGGCGTGCGCACCTCGTCACTGCGTTCCAGCAGCACGTTCGTCTCCTCGGAGAACGGGTCCCAGGACGGCGTAACGATGGCCTCAAGCGGAACGTCCGCGAGCGCGGCCTGCTGCTCGCGGATTGCCTTCGCCTGAGCAAGCAGCTCCTTCGCGACCTGCGATAGGTCCTCGCTCACCCCGCCGCGACTGATCCGCACCGCGATCTTCGCGCGGTCGCGGGCCATGATCTCCAACAGCAGCGCCGCGGCCAGGGGATTGCTCCCCTCCAGTGAGAGCGCCGCGGCGACCTCTTCGTCCTCGAAGCAATGGTTCACGTGGTCGGTGTCGGGGACGAGCATCCTGATTTGCCCGATGTCGGTTGTCAGATCGTAGGTGAACGCCATCGGCTCGCCTCCGCTTCTGGAAAAAGGGGGCCGGCCAGTCGCCTGACCGGCCCCGTGCCCCTGCCGCCCTCAGCCGCCGCCGGCTGAAGCTGCTTAGTCCGGAAGTGCTGTCCCATCATCCATGTACGCGCCCCGGAAGTCGCCGAGGCCCACGCCGAACGTCCACCTGATCTTGAACGCGATGTCGTCGTGCCCGAAATCACCCGTGAACGGGTCCTGCACGCCGGTGCCGAGCACCCGCGCGTCGGAGTCCTTCACGAAAATCTCCGGGTTCTCGTAGCCCTGGAGGAATCCGTACACGACCGCCGGGTCAGCATAGTTCGGCGACCGGAACAGGTACCAGGCCGTTGCCCCGTTCGTCAGGTCGAGCACGGGCAGCCACGGGTTCACAACGACGGTCGCGGCGCCGTATGCCGGGTTGAGTTCCGGCGATGGCGCGCCCGTGCCGAAGAAGTCCGAGCCCACGACCTTTGCCGAGTTGCAGATGGTCCGCGCCGTGAACTCCAACGCCGGCGGGACCACCAGGTAGAGCGGCCCGCCGTAGACGGAGACGTTCCCCGACGGGTCGGTCATGTTGCGAATCACGGAGACGCCGGTCTGCAGCGTCCCGATCGTGAGCGGCCCTGTCGCCGTCCCGATGTTGCCGTTGCCGCCGTTGAAGAAGCCGGCATTTGCGCACCACGCCAAGGTGAACAGGTATTCGTCGGTGTACCGCGCCGACCGGCCCCAGCTCGTCGGGTACCGCGCCAGAAGCCGCAGGTCGCGCTGGTCGCGCAGCCATGCCTCCCAGGAGAGGTCCCACTGGAAGCCGTACTTGTGGACCTTGAAGTCGTAGTGGTAGATGGTGGGATCGGCAGGCGGGTATTCGCCCTTCTCGGGGATCGGGTTGGGGAACAGCCGCGTTGACGTGATCCCGTAGTCGGTCGCCGTCTCGAAGGTCTTCCGGTCCTCACGGTACCCGATCGTCGGATACGTGAGTGGAAGCTCCTCGTCCATGTACCCCGTCATCACGCCGCGGTCAATGAGGTCGGCCATGAACGAGAAGTCCGCCACGGTCTGAACCTCGTTGACGCGCCGGTCGTTACGCCGGACGGCCTCCGCGATCCTGTTCACCGACAGGTAGCCACGAAGATCGTCGTTCGCGATCTTCTGCCCGAGTGTTGGTGCGCCCATCTGATGTGTCCCCTCTCTCTCGGGATGTGCTCCCGTTGTCGGCTTACCCGTAGGTGAACTCCATGATGAACAGGACGAGCGCGATCTCGGCCTCGGGCGTGGTGCGAATGAGCGTGCCCGTCAGCTCGATCAGCTCGTTCGCGACGAAGTCATCCACGGCGGTGTTGATGACCCCGACCGTCACGCCGGTGGCAGCGACGAACGTGCTGCATCCGTCCGCCGCACCCGCGACCGTATCCACCTTCGGCTTCGTCGTGAAGATGGAGACCCCGCCGATCTGCAGGTCCATCTCCAGGCTCAGCGGGTCGGTCCCGTCCGCGCCCGTCTCCCCGCAGTAGAACCCGGCCCGGCTGATGACGCCCGCCTCGCTGGGCATGAACACCACATGCTCCGCGATGGAGGCTGTGATGTCGGCCGTCGCGGCCTCGGTCAGCGCGAAGACGGACAGCACGACGTTGCGAATGTCGGGGATAAGCTTGACTGCGACCTGCACGGCCGTCCCGCTGTAGGCAGGCCCGTTGGCGATCACGACGCCGATGGGGATGCCGCCCGCCGCGGTGCAGTCCAGGTAGTCAGGCGCGGAGTCGTGGAAGTACACCACGTCCCCGATCTCGGCGTTGGCCTTGACGGGCAGCCACCAGCAGCCGTCAATGTTGACCGCCACGCCGACGCCCGTCTCATAGTCGCTCAGGGCGACCCCGATGATCTGACCAGCAATCACAAGGTCGCCGTTCGCGATCCCGGTATACCCCGCGCCGTACAGGGTGATGTTCGAGCCACCACCCTCGCTCGCGGCCTGCGCCTTGCTCCCGATGACGAACAAGTAGTCTGGTGCCGGTGTGGACATCGTTCATCCCTCCAGGGGAAAGAGTGTCACTCGTCTACTTCGCAGCCGCGACGCCGGGGCGCAGGATGTAAGGCACACCCTGCTCCTCGCACTGCCGCTTGTAGCTCTCCTCGCTATACTCGCCCGACTGGCCTGCGGCCTCCTGCGAGCGCCCAAGCCCGGAGACCCGCGTGCCCGCACCAGCCTCGGCCAGCAGCGCCTTCGCGTAGGCGGTCTCACGCTCGACCGCGACCTTCACCGCGTCGGCGAGCTTGTCGACCTCGACGACCTGCCCCGCGAACGACTCGACCACGCGCAGGCGAACAGGCGCGCTCAACGTGGCGTCGGCATCCACGATCGCGTGCACGGCCTCGGTCGTGGCCTGCGTCCCCACGATCAGGGTCAGCCGCTTGTTGCTTTCCTCCAGCGCCTCCAGCTTGCGGGCCGTCGCGTCGTCGCCAGGGGTCGGCTTCGCGGCCGCCGCGGCCTCCGTCACTGCATCCTTCCCGATCTGCGCGATGAGGTCCGGCCTCGCGGCCTGCAGCTCTGTGAGCGTGAGTTCCTTGATGTCCATCTCGTCGGTTCCTCCCTCGGTGCGCGATTCGAGGACCGTGCCCCAGGCGTTCCCCTCGGGCACAAAGTCCACTGAGTTGCACTTCGTGATCTCCTCGACGATCTGCGTCTTCTTCCCGTCAATCGTGCCCTGCTTGAACCGGATGAATGCGTCCTGAGACAAGCCGACCTTGCTCTTCGCAATCGGGTCCTGCAGCACCTCAAGGATGCGCGGGGAGTGGGCATGTGCGATCCCCTGCACCCGCCCGTCCACGGAGTGAACGGAACCATCGAGCAGTGTTGCAACCCACTCCCCGAGATCCCTGTGCCCGCGCGCTGTTTCATCTGCTGGGTGTGCGTGGTTGAGGTACATCTTCACGCCGTCATAGACTGCGCCTGTAGCCGCGGCGTCCACGGTCTCCTTCGGGTAGTACCGCAAGCCGTCCGCAGTCAGGCCGTGTACCAGGAACTCGACGGGGAAGTCGTTCGGGTCTCCGCCCTCCACAGGCTCGCCCGCGACCATCGGGAAGAACTCAAGCGTGCGCGCCGTCCCGCGCTCCAGCATCGTCACTCGCCTCCAAACGTACTGAGCTTCTCATACGCGATCCCGCCATCCCAGGGCTGCTCGGGAAGCTCGAAGTCATCGTCCGTCACGGGCAGCGTGTCACAACGACAGTTCGCGATCTCCTCCACTGGCCCACTCGGATCGCCCGGCTGCATGAGTTCACTGCCCCCAACGATGAACGGCTCGTCTATCCCCACGACCTGTCCGTGCGCCTCGATGTGAGAGTCCCGCGTCTTCCCGTCCATCGTCGAGAACCACTGCTTCCGCTCCACGCCGTTTCTGCCGAACGCGATCCGCTGCACCTCATTCTGCGCCGAGCCCGTCTCCGTCCGCGCGATGGCCAGCCCGCGATTAGCATACGTCGCCGGGAAGATCGCGTCAAGTTCTGCTGCGAGTTCGCGCGGTGAGAGGCCCTGCTCATAGAATTGCATCGAGAGCACCTGGTGGAGGTCGCCGAGCATGTTCTTCGTGATCTCGCCCGTGATCTTCTGACCTCGTTCCTGGAGCTTCGCCAGAAGCTCGGGGTCCCGCAGATGGAATGTGAACCCCTGCCGAATCGCGTTCGCACCCTCGCCCCGAGCCAACCGCTCGGCTACCGTCTCCCTGGGCGGAGTAGCCTCTCGCGCGCGCGCCTCGCCCGCACGGGCGCGCCGACGAATCTTCCGCAGGGCTATGGCCCCGCCCTCATCCGCACCCGCGAGCATTCCCCGGCTGATCGCCGTCAAGAGCGCGTCCTCATCGGGCCGCAGGTCCTCTTCCACCATCGTGAGCAGGCCGGGCTTGCCGGGAATCTGACCGCCCTGCCCCTTCAGCCACTTCCCGATCTTCGAGCGCCAGGGCCGAATGACTCGCGCCGTGATCTCATGCTCCGTGCGCAGCACGTTCTTCGACCGAGGCGCGGCCTCAGTGACCACACCCTCCGGTGCCGGCACGATTGCGGGAGCGCCCACCTGCACGATCTGCGGCGACTCCGGTGGAGGCGGCGGCTCAGGAAGCTCGCCGTCCGGGAACTGCTTCTCCATGACCTCGGCGATGTCGTTCGTGCCCAACGCCACATACGCCTGGTACGCAGCCTCGCGCTCGTCTATCAGCGTGCCCGAAGCTCCGGCCAACGCCCCGAGCAGAAGCGCCGTGCTCCCCGGCGTGTTCGGCTGCGCCGGCGGGAAGTCAACGTCCATGTAGGCATCAACGTCAGGCGAAAGACGAGGCATCGGGAAGTCGGCCCTCTCAATCGCCCGCCGCACCGCGTACTGACAGAGCGCCTCATACACCTGCTCCCACAGTGCCTGCCGAACCTCGATGCGCCAGATGGCAGGAAGCTCCATCGCAGTTGCCGTCGCCAGGTTCCCCGTGCTCGCGTCGCCATACCAGTGCTCGCCGAATCCGTGCGGCTTGATGGTCTCCAAGTGCGCAAGCCGGGCCGTGGCCTGCTGGTTGGACACCTGCCCCGTTCCCACGTTGACGGGCTCCATGCTTACGTTCTCGTTCTGCACCTGCACCCCGCCAGGGCCAGGGGGCGGATCGTGGTACATCCTCGCCGCGGCGTCTATGGCCGCCGCGCTCTTCGTCCGCATCTTCTTCGTCCAGGCGATCATGCTCAGCGCCTTCGTCAGCGTCGCCATGTCCGCCAGTGCCCGGGCGTGCGTCTTCGCCCAGTCGTAGGAGCGATATGCCTCAGGGATTCCGCGCAGCCCTGCCGTGTTCACCGCAACGTGGTAGACATGCGCCTCGGCGAGCTGAGCGCCAGCCTGCTGGATCAGGTCGAACGCCTCAGGGTCCTCACTCGGGTCCGTCTCCCCGAACGACCAGACGGGGTAGTATTCTACCGCGAGCTGCGACTCAGGCACCCAGGTCCGCGTCTTGAAATCGTAACGCCGCCGCACGAACTCCCGCTTGTAGAGGACGGGCTTCAGCCAGTTGCCAGGGTGCGTGATGACGTCGGTGATCTCCGAGGGGTGGAGCAGACCGAGCTTCACAACCGAATCTGCCTCGGACGTGTGGATCGTCACGAACAGCTCGCCGTCGAGCATGAATCGCAGGTCCGCGCGCTGCTGCGCCTGGATGCCGAGTAGAGCGAGCTGGTTATCCTCGTCCTCCCAGAAGCGGTTGACGACCTCCTGCACCTGCGGGTCCTGGCACTTGGGCGCGGCGATCCCCCGCCCGAACACCCCGCTCGACAGCAGGAACGCAGCCTGCGCCACATCCCCGTTCACCCACCACAAGCGCAGCGACTGTTCCCGCGCCTTGCGCAAGTCGGCCGCAGTCATGTCATAGTCGTTCGCCTGCCGCCCCGTGAGCGCCGTCCATCCCGCCGCGTCCTGCAGCATCTGTTGGGAGACCGCCGTGGAGAGCACCTCCGTGATCTGCGCGATGGACTGATCTATCCTGCGCTCCATCGCCCGACGCTCCACGATCCCTGCCCAGGGAAGCCTCATAGCCTACCTGCCCCCAATAGCTCTGCGGGCTCAAAGTCCGGGTACACGTCCTCAACGCCAACGACCTCGACCACCTCGCGCTGCCCGCGCTCCGCAATCCACAGGGCGCACAGGAGCGAGTCGAGATGGTCAACGTAGGTGCCCTGCCGCTTCTCCCAGCGCGCCGTTCGCATGGCCGTGAGAAGGGCGTCTTCGCCGGGCGGGATGGCGAGCCCTCCGCGCTCGACGATCATGATGGCATTCTCCATCAACCGCGACCGCGGCACCCGCCAGGCGTTGCCGTCCTGGTGCGGCTCGGAGCCGCCCGTGAACGTGATCGGGTACACGTCGCCCGACACGCTGCCCGCGATCCCCCACCCGAGGCCCGTCGAGTCTATCGCGATCCGCGCCCCGACCGCCTGCGCATCGCGCCCGATCTTCGCCGCAAGGTCCGGGGCCTCGATGCGCTCCGTCGCCCACTGCGAGATCACGCGGTAGCTGCCGCCCTCGACGCTGAGCATAGTCAGGACGGTGTTGTCCCGCCCCTCGCCCGCAACATCAACACCCAGCACCATCTGCCCCGTCCTGCCCTCGCGCCACCGCTCGGCGCAGAGGCGCACATGCTCCTGCCCGAACACCGCCGCACCCGCCACCGAGAACGAGCACTCATACTCCTGCTGCCAGTCCGCCAACGTCCAGTCCTGCCGCTCCGCCCTGGCCCACTCCTCATCGCGCCCGGGGTCCGCCCACCAGGGCAACAGCCACGCGCCCCATCGCTGCGCCCGAGGACTAACCCGCCCGACCTTCGCACCAGCGTACCCCGCCCGCCTGTCCTCGTCCGACCACATCGGATCAGCGCCGCCAGTCGCCCGCACCCAAAGCTCGTGGAACACGTCCCCCTCACCCTGGGGCGTGGAGATCACAACGATGCTCGATCCAGCCTTCTCGACGGCAGGCTTAACCGAGTTGTACATCTCCCGCTGCCACGCGCAGAGCGCGAACTCGTCGAACACCGCGTCCGTGGCCGTGTATGATCGGGCGCTGTCCGGCGCAGCCGACTCGCCCACGAATCGGCTCCCGTTGCTCAGCGAGAACTCAAGACTGTTGTTCGTGACGACGCGGGGCTTGCCGGGGTCGGTCGCTGTGGCCCACGCCAGGCGAGCCATGTCAAGGAGTTCCTTGGCTAACCGCTCCTTGCGCGAGAGGACGAGCACCGTGAGGTTCGGCTTGCAGATCGCGCGCCGCGTTCGCTGCATCATCACCGTCGTCGAGAACCCGATCTGCCGCGCCTTGCAGGCAATCATCGGCCCGCCGCGGTCGAGGTCGAGAATCACGTCGCGCTGCCATGGGTGGGGGATGAATGTGGTCACATCGCCGTTGGCCGTCTTGATGCACGGACGGTTGAGCTCAATCCACGACAGGGTGTCATCATCCGCAACACGCCGGGCACGGCGCACGATCTCAGCGCGCGCCTCCTCTGATGTGATCTTCTCAGCGGCCACCAGCGTCATGCAGGGAACTCCTCGCCCGTGCTCTCAAGCGTCGCGCGCTGCCCCGTCATCGTCTGCCAGCGGTTCACCGTCACGTCCACATACCGCGGCTCGATCTCCACGCCGAAGCACCGCCTACCCAACCGCTCCGCCGCGATCAGCGTCGAGCCGGAGCCGAGGACGTTAGGGTTCTCGGGGTGAGGCTTGAGGTCCGCGATCCGCAGCACCGCGAACTCGGCCTCGCCGTTACCCCTCGCCGTCTTCTTCCTCTGGGACGTGCCCATTCTGCGCAATCCTCACAAGCACTTCGAGTGGCTGGTCGTCAAGGGGCTTCGGGGTCTCGTCTACGATAGCTACTCGCTGCGTCACGACGCCCTGGAGCGCGGCCTTGTCCTGCATGGTCTTCTCGATGAGCTTCAGGAACGCGGCCTTCGCGTTCCTGTTGTCCTTGCACGCAGCATACTCCTGCCAGCACGTCGCGATGATCTCCTCGTAGCCGATCACCGTCTCGTTGTATGCGTCTATGATCCCCTCGCCCTCGGCCGCCTGCACGACGGCCTGGGCGAACTTCCGCACCACGGACTGCACGGTGCGCCGCTCCACGCCGAATTGCCGGCCAAGCTCCGACCAGTTCTTCTGCCCACGGCACCACAGGCGATAGGCGGTCTCTGCCCAATCGGGCACAGGCGCGGCCCGCATCTTCTCTTTCGGGGCGGATGGAGGCTTCCTGGGTAAAGCAGCCACGGCACTCCCCTCCGCCGCCAGAGTAGCCCTCACGGGCTGCTCTTGTCAAGTTCTCAAACGAAAAGCGCCCTCGTGTTAAGGGCGCTTTTTACACTGTTACTGAAAACTCACAAAAGCGGAGGCTAAAGAGTCTCCCTCGCGCGTGAGGGTTAAGCGCGGCGATCACGGGGCGAAGACCATCCGTTCCCGCCTCTGCCGTATCTGCCAGTTGATGCGCGCCTGAACGCCGTCGCAGAGCGCGATGACCAGATCGCGCTTCGCATCGTCCGATAGCGCCCGGAACTCACGCAGGAGCAGTATCTCCTGCTGGTCGTGCTGACAGATGAGCTTCGATGATCGGCTTTCCTTCGTCAGCTCATCGAGCCGAACCCCGAACGCGGTGCACAGGCGACTCAACGTCTCCGGCTTCGGTGTATAGCGCGCGGCCTCCACATTTCCGACCGTGAGGCAGTTGCCGAACCCGCAGAGCTGCTGGAGGTGAGCCTGGGTCCAACCATGCTCCGCGCGCAGCGTCCGCACATTCTGGCCGATGGTTCGCCGCTGCTCGTCAGTGAGACGCGCCGGCTTAGGCATGATCGCTGTCCCCCTCGATGGCGGGCTTCTCCTCCGCCCGGCTGATCTTCGACGACTGTACGCAGGCGCAGATCACGACGACGGTGCAAGCGGTACCGGCCAGCAATCCGACGACCAGAGCTGCGATCAGCTCGCCCAGAGTAAACACCATCGTCACACCTCGCTCTCATCAGATTTCGGACGGACCTTCTGTCGGTCCAGCGGATCACGTGGACGAGAGCCCTTGCCTGTGCCCAGCGGTGGAGGCCCCATGTTTGGCAGGCACAATCGCTCGAACTCGTCCGCGGAATGCGCCACCCCGACGACCCAGCCCTGCTTCTGCCACTCTGCAAGCTCGCGGGCCTGCAGCACGGTGGGCCCTCGCCCCGGCTGCTTGACCTCCACGGCGAACGCGCGACCGTGGTAGGAGCCGATCAGGTCGGGGGCGCCGGCCACGGCGTAGGCGGTGCCGTGGAGTTTGTAGACCTTGCCTCCAGATTCCACGACGCGCTTCTTGATAGCGGCGACGATGCTCTTCTCCAGCATGGTCAGTTGCTCCTCCCCTGCAGGTCGGCGACCTCGCGGCGGCGGCCCAGTTCCTTGGCGGCAATGTGGGACAACCGAGCAAACTCCGGTTTTGGGTAGAGCGCATAGAAGCAGGCAATGAGGTCAAGCTCCAGGTCCGGCACCTCATGCCACCAGTTCTTCCGCCAGTTCGTGACGGCCAGTGAGACGAGCGTACCAAGGACGAAGGCCAGTGTAAGCCACAGGACGATCATCGCGTCACCACCCAGACTCGTCGGATGTGCGTCACGTTCCGTAGGCCATGCCCCGCGTACAGGTCAACCCATTCAGTGGCCCCAAACGACAACGCCTTTCCGCGATTAGCGCGACTGCCCGTGTCTTCGACGCGCCGCAGGGTCATGCCCGTAGGCAAGTCCACCAGGACGTAGGACCACGGCACCTGGTCGCGTCGGATCATCGAGCGAGTGCACTTGTCGAACTTCCATCTCGGGATCGGGACGCCCAGCATCGCCGCAGAGAGTCCAATCTTCGGGACAAGCCCGCTGGCCGCATGGGGTTCCTTCTTCCCGGTCATCGGGTCCCATTGTAGGGCGCACTCCTCTCGGGCGTAGTGCGTGATCCACGCGAGCTTTGCATTGGGGCTCTGTGCGAGCAGAGCCTCGTACCCATCTCGCTGCCAGTCGGACAGCGGGCCATAGTCACCGGCCAGCGCCTTCTCCGCCACCCGCAGATGCGGGGGCTGGCCTGGCGCGAGAATCATCGCGATCAGGAGGCCGATCATATCATCACCGCCATGTTGGTTGCCGGGGCGCAGATGCAGAGCGTCTCCCTGGCCCGGGTCATTCCGACGTAAAACTGCCGGACGATGTCATTCCGCCCGCGATCTCCGTCTGACCACCACTGCCCGTAGCCCTGGTAACTGAGGTCCGGGCAAATGATAACGCTGTCGGCCTCGCCCCCCTTCACCGAGTGGATGGTGCCCACCGTGATCTTCGGATCCTCCTGGAGCGCGGCGAATCCATGCTGCGCCACGCAGTGCAGCGCGAACTTCACCACATTCAGCCTGCTATGCTGTACGTGGGCCTCGAACCAATCGAGGTCGCCGTCCATCGCGGCGCTGAGGTCCTCGTGGGAGTTGAACGTCTGCGCCATGCGCGTCACGATCTGCGTGCCGGAGAGGTTGTTCGGCCAGTCGGTCAGCTTCTTCTTCTCGCCGCGACGGAGGACTTTCGTGGTGATCCCCAGCCAGTCCCGAGCTTCCTCTGTCGTCCACAGCCGCGGCGAGCCGGGTTGCAGGGGTTCAAGGAACGCGAGCAGGGCACTCACGCTGCTGCCTTCGCCGCGGCGCGAGAGTGGATTCCAGTCCCCGCGCTCGCGCCTGTACCTGTTGGCGAACGGCGTGCCCGACTCCCGGAGCGCGGCGACTACATCGCGCAGCATGTAGGCGCAGCTCGCCAGGATCATCACCGTGCCCCGCTCAGCCAGTTCCCGCGCCAGGTCCGCCACCTCGTTCGCTCGCCGGAACGTGATCCCCGGGCGCTCCACGCTGCCCTCAGCGTCGCGCGCCTGGTACGTCACGTCGTCCCGATTGGATATCTGCCCGATCCACGGGAGCGCGACCTCGACCACCGCCCTGGGCACGCGGTAGCTCTGTTCCAGCACGATCTTCCTCTCGGGCGCATTCTCGATGAACCAATCGGGGTCAGCGCCCGCCCAGGTGAAGATCGCCTGGTCGGGGTCGCCAGCGGTGATGAGCCGCTCGCAGGGCTCGGCCCACTTCTGCACAAGTGCCCATTGCAGGCGGCTCGTGTCCTGGGCCTCGTCCACGGCCATGACCATCGGGCACTGAGGCGCTTCGTCCACGTCGCGCAGGGCGTGCTCAATGAGATCCGTGAAGTCGAGCGCCCCGGCGTCCTGCTTGAACGACTCCCACACCTCCGCGAATGCCAGCACCTCCATGTTCGGCCACTGGTCGCGGGGTAGCATCATGTTCCGCAGCCTGCCATACTCAGCCAGCATGGCCTCGCCCCGGTCCTGCACGGCCACGCCCGACTCCAGGTCCTCCACAGGACGGCAGGCGCCGAACTGGAACGCTGCGTGCTCTTGGTTAAACGCGAGGAGGGCTTTCCGATCCCCCTCGATGATTGCCGGATGCTGAAGAGCCGAGAAGGCAAAGCTGTGAAGAGTGCCGACGTTCCCGCTCGGGAGCGTGGTGTCCCGTCCGGCAAGCTCCGCGGCGGCCGCTCTGGTGTGAGAGATGGCGACGACGAGGTCGGGGCCCACCAGCTCGGCGTTGTGTTTGAGGGCTCGGGCGAGGGCGGTGGTCTTGCCTGTCCCTGGCGGTCCGATGATCCTATCCTCTGCTGCCACGGTGGCGTCTCCGTTTACAGGGTTTACAGTTGCTTTACACTTGGCGACGTGCCACTAATCCTACTCCTGATTGAGCGTTTACACTTTTACGCTTTTACACGCAAGTTTCGATGCTCGAAAACTTTCCTCGCGCGCGCGGGCGCATAGGGGGAACGCAAAGTGTAAACGTCATTCCAGCGGAAGCTCGGATGTCTCCGATGGCCCTGCTCGATGGGGCACTCCCCAGAACCGTTTTGTCGCCACTCCCTTCTTTCCAGCACGCACCCCGTGGACTGCCGTGTCTGCTCCTATGGCGCGCAGCCGCCGTAGTAGGTCCTTCCGCTCCCAACGCAGGTCATTGCCCCGCATCCAACTTCGCAATGCGTCGAGCCGGAACCACAGGCGTCCGTCCCGGATGAACGGATGGTCGGCACTCTCCACGATCTGACCTGGGGGAATGGTCTGAAGTCGCATGTCCTCTGTGAAGCTGGCGATCAGCCCGTTGATCTCACCGTCGAGCGTAGCCTCCGGGTCGCCGACGATCTCCTCGGCCGCCGCGGCGATGGCGTTGGCGAGGTCCCGCCAGGTCGTGCCGCCCTTCTTCGAGGTTGCCGGGATGGGCCGAGGCGCGCGCTTGGTGAGGTCGAACATCCTGCCGGCAACGTAGCCCTGCTGGAGCATCTTCTCTGCGGGGACCTCCACGCAGCGGCTGTCAACCCAGAGCCTGTAGACTCCAGGTGGCCCCGTGATGAGTTGGACGTTCGCCAGGGGCACGTCGAGCTTGTCGGCAATGGCGGCGATCTTCGCGTCGCGCCCGGCGGTAGGGTCTGTGATCGCCGCCTGCTTCTGGTGCTGCTCGCGGGCCGTCTTGATTGTTCGCTGGTAGTAGTCTGGCCTGTCCTTCGGGAGCTTCTCTTTGTTGCCGAACCGCTCGCGGTGGTGGGCAAGGGTCGCCGTGATCTCCCGGTCATTCCATCCGGCCACGACGAGCTGATCGGCGAGGCTCATGTCCCACTGGCTCAGGCTCTTTCCCGCCAGGTCCTTCCGCCGATGGTGGATGGTATCGGCGAAGTCCTCGCTGATCTGCTCCAGGGCGTTGTACTTCTCCCAGGGCACGCCTGGCGCCCGCTCTTGGGGCACGTCCCTCTCAGCTTCCTGCGTGGCGCGCGTAGCAGGCCCAGGAGAGGCGTTGGGCTTCGGGGGCGTCGTTACCCCCATCTGCGCAGCCAACAAGCCCTGGGCGGCCACA
>Ga0307377_10001978_pt1 | contig 24712 bp, 29 predicted proteins | sample TR3MG_FD_202535 | JGI IMG/M metagenome (GOLD analysis project Ga0307377, IMG submission 202535) | Soil microbial communities from Risofladan, Vaasa, Finland - TR-3 | ecosystem: Environmental > Terrestrial > Soil > Coastal area > Acid sulfate soil | place: Finland: Risofladan, Vaasa | collected...
GACCTGGACTGCGCCGACAACCGGCGGGGCTCCGGCCAGCTACGAGGTGTACCGCAGCACGACAACGGGGACCGCCTTCCTGCCGGCTAACCATGTCCTTTCGATCCCTGCAGTTCCCGTCCAGACACCTTTCTCGATCGTTGATTATGATGGCCTGAAGAGCGGGACGACTTATTACTATGTGGTCAGCGCGAAGAACGCCGGAGGAGAAACGCCTTCAGTAGAAGCCTCTGCTACCCCGACAGGAGGGATTGTCGCATCATTTGGAAACAACTTCTCGGCAGCCTTGATCTTTGCTGACGATATCGGTATCGCGGGTAGCGGCATTCCAAGCACCAGCGTCTGGACAACCAATGCAGCCTCCGCTGTGGCCAATACCAGCACGGGACTGCGTCCGCTCAGCACACAAGTATTGCCGGTTACGGCGATAACGCTGCCGTATCTTGACCCGGCCACGGAGTTTTTAAAGGGTGGTGTTACCTATTACCCTCAACAGTCAGCCAGCACATGGCAGGGAGAGTGGAGGTTAGCCGGTGCAAGCGGTGTGCAAGCCGTCAACGCCGCGTGGGGCGATAACCTGGTTAGCCAGAGCCTGACTTCGACTTCCACGATCAGGATCGAGATGGTGCTTTCCGAGGCGATCGACCCAAGTGTAGCCATGACTTCCTATGCGATGACATCGCTGTATGGAGCTCAGGCAAACGAGATTCAGGGCACCGATGGGACCTCTTACCTGAATGTAAACCCGTTCGTGTTCGCGTCGAACGCACGCCTGACGATCCAGAAAATGGATGGCGCCACCAACCCGGTGCTGTTGAGTCAGTCGCTGTGGACTGGTGACGGACCAGGCTTCCTGGCCGGCGAGGTCAGTGTCGCAGGGAACTTCACCTACGGCTTTGTCTGGAATCTAAAGAATCAGGTTCTGCCTACCGCCATTCCGACCAAGACCGGCACGTGGCGGCTGACCTTCTCGCTCGATCCCGACAACTCGGCTGCCAAGGCTGCCGCTCCCACTGGAACCGTAGTGCCGTTGAAGACAAATAATGTCTCTATCGCAACGACAACCAACGGGCACATTCTGAGTCCCACTGAGGTTTACATCGACATTACCGTCAACTAGTCGCTCGCCGTCCAGGAGGAACTACCTGTTCCTCCTGGATGCGTCGGTGCCGCATGCAGGGCACGATCCGATCATGATCATTACCGGCATGGCGATAGAACTGGACTGATATAGGAAAAATCTGTTGGGAGTTTGATCATGTTTACGCTGAAATTACTGAATGGAGCAAAACCCGGGATAGCATTCGGTCGATCATTCGTGATGCGCGCGCTATACGTTGCGATTGCACCTCTGGCCATCTTGCTGGTGAACTGTGGAGGTGGAAATGGAAATAATATCTCCCCGGGTGCAACTCCCCCGCCCATTGCAAGCGGATGCACCAACGCGATAAGTAACGCGACGGGCAAGTGGGTGACAGTCGTGAATAATACCTACACGCCGCCGGATGCCACCGACAAGCATTTCTTCAGCTACAACCAGCCGTCGGTGAACAGCAATGGCGAGGTTGTGTTCCGGGCACGCGCCAAGGCTGCTGGAGGTGCCGCGGGTGGGGAGCCCCATCGGGGCGTGTGGGCTGTTGACCTTTGCAAATCCTCGGCCTTGCAGACGGTGGTCGATACCACGATGGCTGTCCCAGCACCCAATAACCAGATAGATCCCGTAACGGGATTACCTGCACCGGCCATCTTTAATGAGACCCCCTCTATACCGAGGATCGATATTTCATCCCCGCTGATCGCGACACGCGGGAACTCGTCACCGGTCTGGACCTATATTGACCCGACTACCGGATCCGAGACCAAGGGAGGAACCACCGGCATTTTTACCTGGATGAATGGTCCGCTCACCACCGGGGTTGATACCCTCGGCAACGTGCCGGAATTTTCCTACTTCCAGGTTCCCGGAGCACCGCCCGGAACCAAATTCGATGTGTTTCCCGGTTCGCCGACGATGAGCAGCGGCAAGTACATCGCGTTCAAGGGCAACTACACGGTTGATGAGATCGTGGCGGGGAGCGGTGTGCTTCCAGTCAGCAAAACCGGTGTCTATTTCAGGGATATATCGGTGCCTGCGAGTCGGGTCATACTGATCGCCAACAGCAGCACGATGATCCCGGGGCAAACCGTTCCCTTCGGCTCGACTGCACCGCCGAGTGCGGCGGCCGGCAAGATCGTGTTTACCGGGCTCGATAACGAGGATAATCCGACCAAGGGTGGAATTTATGTTGCACCTCTGGTCGAACGGCCACCGTTCACTGCTCCGTCCCTGACGGCGATTGCCCAGATTGGCGAACCCGTTCCGGACCGGAATGGAGTCCCGCTAGTGGATGGTTCGACTTTTACCACTTTTGGTGAAGGCCTTTCATACGACGGCCGGTATGTCGCGTTCTGGGGCGCATGGGGGGCGGACAAACGAAATCTTGATCTGGTTTGTCCGGCTGACGGCAACAAGGACCGTATTGCATACTGCAAGGCGACTGCGCCACTCCCGGGATATATCACGAGGGTCCAGGTGCCGGTTAATCAGGGCATTTTCCTGCACGACACTGTCAGCGGCAAGACGTTGATGGTGGCCCGCTCAGGGATTGGAGAACCGTTCGACGATTTCCTCTATTGGGTCTACTCGGGACGTCCACCCGGGACGGGGAGTACCCCCGATGACAGCGACGGGGAGCCGCCACGCTGGCGTTCCTCCGCCTTTGCTGCTGTTGACGGAACGCGCGGCGTGATCTTCAAGGCCAGCAGGTCCGCAATTTCCGGGGTTACCGTACCGAGCAGCGGAATCTACGCCGCCGGTTACGTCAATGGAGCGCTCAGTGATGTCGTACCAGTGATAGAGGTGGGCAACTTGGTCGCTACGCTCGATCCCGGTGCTCCGCCCGATTCAACGGTATTGTCTGTCGGGATCGAGCGCGAAGCATTGCGGAATGGCTGGGTGACGCTGACCATGTCTTCCATCAACCCTGCAGGGGAAAGCTGGGCCGGCATCTATGCAACTCATGTGTCCGCGCTCGTCGATATTCCACCGACAGACTAGCCATGCGAAAACTTCGTCCCACGCGGCATCTTTCCGCGTGGGTTTTTTATTTCGATCGCATCAATGCAGCGGCCTGCCCAGGTTCAGGATTTCCGGAAATCAGCTTTCAAATGAGTCGGCAGTTCATCGCGCGACCGCCAGTTCGTCCCATTCCGTGGTGTAGCATTGCGACACATTGCCGCGCCGCATTGCCCAGCTTTTTCCGACTCCTTCGCCGAGCAACTGCATCGTCCCGCTGCCCATGCGGCGATTGATGCGGTCCAGCGTTTCCATCAGCGTTGCGGATTTTTGCTGTGCTGCGGCATCATCGAACAGCGTGCGCGGCCTTGCCGTCCCGGCGATGATCCCGGTCAGCATCACGCCGGCTTTCTGGTACAGGTAACCGCTGCGGTAGATCTGCCGCAGACCGTTCAGCGCGGCACGGCACAGCAGGCGCGAGTCGTCGGTCGGCTCGGGCAAGGGGACCAGCGTGCTTTGCTGGTATTGATCATCTTTGTCCCTGTGCGGACTGGTGCGGATATACACCTGTATGCCGCCTGCAATGGAAAGCTGGCTGCGCAGTTTCTCCGCGGCGCGGCTGGTGTAGGCGATGACCGCCTGTTCTAGGTCTGCGAGCAGTGAAACCGGCACGCCGAACGAACGCGAGCAGATGATCTGCTGGCGGGGCGGAGTGATCTCGTCCAGCCCGATGCAGGCTTCGCCGTTCAGTTCCGCGACGATGCGTTCCATGACCACGCCGAACTCGGCGCGAACGCGCTTGGCCGGGCTGTATTTCAATTCCAGCACCGTGGTTATGTCCATCTGCTGCAAGCGTTCGGTGCTGCGCCTGCCCACGCCCCAGACTTCGCCGACCCCGATCTTTGCGAGCAGATTGTCCAGCATGCGTACCGTCATCGCATTGAAATCGCACACGTTGTGATACTGCTTCTGCTTTTTGGCGACATGGTTGGCGAGTTTGGCCAGGGTCTTGCTCGGTCCGATGCCAATGCATACCGGTATCCCGACGCATTGTTTGATCGTGCCGCGTATCGTTTGGGCATATTCAGTCGGGTCGGACATGCCGTTCATCCCGGTCAGGTCCAGAAAACATTCATCGATGGAATAGATTTCCTGATCGGGACTGTATTGCGACAACAGTCGCATCACCCGGCTGGAGATATCGGCATACAGCGTGTAGTTTGAGGACAGGGCGATGATGCCGTGGCGTTTGGCGAGACTTTTCATCTGGAACCACGGTACGGCCATCCTGATGCCGAGGTCTTTGACTTCCTGCGAGCGTGATACCACACAACCGTCGTTGTTGGAGAGCACCACCACCGGTTTGCCTTCCAGGCTTGGCCGGAACAGGCGTTCGCAGGAGACATAAAAATTATTGCAATCCACCAGCGCGATGGCACGCATGATTCAGACCTTGTGGATGTTCCAGCTCACCACCCCCCAGACCGAGAAATCCTGTTCCGGCTTGATGAGCGTGTCGGGATAGTCGGGGTGTGCCGCGCGCAATACCTGTCCGTCCGGCGTATGAAGCAATTGCTTCACGGTGAACTCGCCGTCCAGCACCGCGATCACCACGCAGCCGTGCGCGGCAGGCAGGGCGCGGTCCACCACCAGCAGGTCGCCGTCGAAGATGCCGAGTCCGCGCATCGACTCGCCCGCCACGCGCATGAAAAAGGTGGATTCGCGATGCTGGATCAAATGTTCGTCCAGGCTGATGCGCTGCTCCACATAATCATCGGCAGGCGAGGGGAACCCGGCCGGTACCGCACTGCGCAGCAATGCGCGCTGACGGCGGAACAATTCCTTGTTGGGATGGGTCAGCGACAACAGATCACGCGGGGTGCGTTGTCCTTGCCTGGCTGCGCAGCCGGGATGAATGGCGGCTTGCATGGCCTACTTCCGGTACTTGCGTATCAGGCCGGTCAACACGCCGAAAATCTCCAGCGTGCCTTGCGGGCGGATCACCGGATAAGCCTGGTTGGCGGGGCGCAGAATGTACTTGCCGCGTTCCTTGTCCAGTGTCTTCAGGGTGAATTCGTTATCCACGATGGCCACCACGATGTCGCCCACATTGGCGATGTTGCGTTTTTCCACCACGGCGACATCACCGTCATGGATGCCAGCCTCGATCATCGAATCGCCCCTGACCGGTATCAGCGTGGTGCTGGATGGCGTGTCGATCAGCATCTCGTCGATGATGAAATACTCGCCCTGGGTCTCCGTTACGGAGACCGGCATGCCCGCCTGAACCGAGGATTCGGCCAGCGGGCGCGCGAAGAACTGGCGGGATGGTATCCACGCACCGTCCGGGGTGCGCTCGATGAAACCGGCTGTATTCAGGCGGGTCAGCACGGCCTTGACCCAGGATTTGGAAGCGATCCCGAACACCTCGCACAGCTTGGCGTAGGAGGGGATGCTTTTCCAGTCGGCGTAATAGTCCTGGAGTTTGGCGAGATACTCGGTGTCTTTCGGATTGAAGTCGGTCATGGCAGGATTGATACAGAACGAATGTGCTGTCACTGTAAAGAACGTTCGTTCTCTTGTCAAGCATACCTCTCTAAAATTCAAACCCCGTCGCGATACGGCGTTGCTCGGGAAGTTTGTCTCATACATATAGACACATATGCGGCGAGCTAAAATTCGCCTCGCGCCTTGTCTAGCTTAGGATTTTGGATTTATAGAGGCGTCCATTGCAGCGTGCTGAAAAATGTAGATAGCGATGGCAGAACAAGGCGCGAAAGGGCGAAAAAGCGGACTTTACTCGTCAGTAAATGAGCATTTTTGGTCCATGAGCAACACAGTTATGTCGAGCGCATAACCAATGACTAGGCTGGTGTCTTTTGGCAGCCTAGTCAGATGGCTAGTTGTTTCATCAGTAATTTTTCAATACTCCGAATACTTCTTCGCACTCCCGCGCACCTTTTCTGCCGGATATTTCACCGCGTTCTTCTCCATCTTGTGCTGCGCGGCTTTCAGCAGATCCACATCCAGCTTGTCGGAGAGGCGGATCAGATACAGCAGTATATCGGCCAGCTCTTCGGCCACGACCGCCGTCTTCCCGGCATCAAGATTGCCGGACTGTTCTTCGGTGAGCCACTGAAGATGTTCCATCAGCTCGGCAACTTCCACCATCAGCGCCATGCTCAGATTCTTCGGCGAATGGAACTGGTCCCAGTCGCGTGCTTCAGCGAATGCGCGCAGCTTGTCGCGCAACGTCAGCAGCTCGGATTGATTCGGCATGGTGTGGCTCCGGTGTGTGGATATTGGCAGCTATTGTAATACGCGGCGGGGCAGGGCATCATGGATTGGATTGTCCGATAATCCGCGGGGGAACGCATTTATGGACGAATACATTTTCTTTGATGCCGGCCTGCGCGACAGGTTTGTGGAACATGCCGGGAAACTGGATGTGGCGTGTGAGTTGCGGGATGACACGATGGGCCTGATCGTCGCGGTGTCGGAAGATCTGGCCGATGATCTGGTGGACGATCTGGAAGCGTGTTACGACGAGTTGCAGGATGAACAAGCCGATCTGATATCCCGGACGGAAGGCGGACTGGGAAAACTGGCCGGATTCAAGCTGGTTTTGCCGGGCGGGCAGACCTGCATGGTACCGTTGCAAACAGACATGGCCAATCGCCTGCTTGCCTGCTTCAGCATCGAGGAAATACAAGTACTGTTCGACACCGTTGCGCGCAGCGTGCTGGACCCAAAGGATAGCCATTTGTGCGAAATTTTGAGGGCTGATACAAATAACAAGCTGTAATAAGCGGGGGGATGTCTCATCCTTGTGCGCAGCCCGTTCCCGCGCTAAATATTCAATCTTGCAGAGAACACGTTAACGTATAGAATGCCCGCCGCTTTCATTTCAATTTTGAGGGAATAACATGTCGGAAGAATTTCACGTCCACGGTGCACACGACCATGCAGTGGAGCATCAGGCCCATGGCGGAGACAAGCTTGCCGGGTCCGTCGCGATTTTCACCGCGATTCTGGCTTCAATCGGCGCGATCGTGAGCTATCAGGGGGGGGATACCCAGAACCAGGCGATGCTGTTCAAGAACGAGGCGGTGCTGAAGAAAACCCAGGCTTCCGATCAATGGAATTTCTATCAGGCCAAAAGCAACAAGGGACATTTGATGGAACTTGCCGCAGATATGGCACCCGCGAACAAACGGGATCATTACAAGGCCCAGATCGAAAAATACGAAAACGACAAGAAAGAAATCAGGATAAAGGCCGAGGCACTGGAAGCGGAATCCGAAAAAGCCAATCAGGAAAGCGAGCATACAATGCATCCGCACCATAGGCTGGCGCAGGCAATGACGCTGATACAGATTGCAATTTCGCTGGCTTCCATCACTGTATTGACGCGCAAAAAATGGCTGTTCGTTGTGGCGGGAGTGGCGGCTGCGGGCGGACTCGCCATGTGGGGATTGGCGCTGGCCGCCTGAGTCACAAGCTGATCATGAAAGCGATCTTCTATGATTGGGGCGGTGGCAACGTCTGGCTGTTCCATGCCATCAATGGCATCCGATTTTCCTGGCTGGACAAGCTGATGCTGCTCGCTACCCGCCTGGGGGATCACGCCCTGTTTCCGTTTTACCTTGGTGTGTTCACCTTGCTGGCACTGGTCAGGGTGAACCTGTCCGGCCCGGATACCGCACATTACCGGGTTCAGGTGAACCGCTGGATGGCCGTGATCACGGTATTCAGCCTTGCTTACCTGCTCGACGGGATGTTGTTGGCCGTGCTGAAGCCGTATTTTGATTATCCCCGACCGCCGCTGGCGTTGCCGCAGGGGAGCGTGCAGATTATCGGCATACCTGAATACCGCCACAGCCTGCCGAGCGGGCATTCATCGTTTGCCATGCTAGTCACGGCCAGCCTGTGGCCTGTCATGAGCCGAAATTGGCGCGTGGCAGGGGTGTTGTTTGTGTTGTGGGTCGGGATTTCCAGGATCAGTCTGGGCGCGCATTTTCCGGCGGATGTCGCGGCGGGATTTCTATCCAGCCTGATCGTGGTATTGCTGGTTAATGTCGCCATACGGTGGTTGATACGGCGGCTCGCCCAAGTGAATTTTGCGAGGCACTGACAACCTGGGAAGCTATACGCTCATGCAAACCAGATAGCGGTTGTCGCCAACGATGTTTGCTGCCTGGGTTGGATTACTCGGTGTCGTCGTACCAGGGTCAACTACCTGCATGTCTCCTGTGGCAGTATTGCCGTCATCCAGTTCGGCATCAATTTGCCGGGCAAATCTTCCGGGTATTGCATCGGAACAGACAATGTAAGTGCCTTTCAAGCCGATAATCGGGCCGGCACTGGTAATGCCGATTTGTCCGCCCGGTGCCAGATGGCACAGGCATATTCAATTCAATTGCATTCAGCACAAATCCACCCCGACGTGATGCTCTCGGCGGTTCGTTTACTTCAGATATTATCGGTGTAAGATGAAAGCATCGATACCAACCAACTGTCCTCAATAAAGCGAGAAATAAATATGGGTACCACACTGATCGTCATCCTGGTTATTGCCGCGCTGGTCGTTTTTTATGTGATCGGTATATTCAACAAGCTGGTCATGCTGAAGAACCGTTACAAGAACGCCTTTGCACAAATCGAGGTGCAATTGAAGCGGCGTTACGACCTGATACCCAATCTTGTCGAGACCGCGAAGGGTTATATCAAGCATGAACGCGAGACCCTGGAGGCAGTCGTCCAGGCGCGCAACACGGCGCAAACGATGTTGTCCAAAGCGGCTTCCGATCCGGGCAATGCCGAGGCGATGAAAGGCTTGAGCGGTGCCGAAGGAAAACTGGCCGGCGCGATGATGAACATGAATATGGTGATGGAGGCCTATCCCGATCTCAAGGCCAACCAGAACATGATGCAGTTAAGCGAAGAACTGATATCTACCGAGAACAAAGTCTCTTTCTCGCGGCAGGCCTTTAACGACACGGTGATGGCCTATAACATCTACAAGCAGGCGTTTCCCGCGGTATTTTTTGCCGCGATGTTCGGTCATGCGCAGGATGCGAGCCTGCTGGAATTCGAAGACACTGCTGCCATACAGGCTGCACCGAAAGTCTCGTTCTGACCTCCGCAGTGTTGCAATCCGGCGCCTGAAATGAATTTCTTTGAATCGCAAGATCGTGCCCGCAAACACACCGCCACGCTTGTTTTCCTGTTTGCCCTGGCAGTAATCACCCTGATCATCATGACCAATCTGCTGGTCATGGTGGTGTTCGGATTTATCAGTAGCCAACAAATGCATAGCGGTGGGGCGCTGCTCCATACCATGGATTGGCAGAAGTTTGCTTTGGTCAGCGCAGCGGTGGGTACCGTGGTGCTGGGGGGCAGCCTCTACAAGATCATGGCCTTGTCGGGCGGCGGCAAGACGGTAGCGGATGCGCTGGGCGGACAACTGATCCCGCAAAACACCGATGACCTTAAGCAACGCAGGTTGCTGAACGTGGTCGAAGAGATGGCCATTGCGTCCGGCATTCCGCCACCGCCGGTTTACGTACTTGCGGGCGAACCCGGCATCAATGCCTTTGCGGCCGGTTTCACGCCGCGCGATGCCGTCATCGGCGTCACGCAGGGGCTGATCGACCATTTGAGTCGTGAACAGCAGCAGGGCGTCATCGCCCATGAGTTCAGCCATATCTTTAATGGCGATATGCGGCTCAACATACGCCTGATGGGTGTGCTGAACGGCATCCTGATCCTCGGTCTGGCGGGCTATTATTTGTTGTATTCGACCTCTTTTTCGGGTCGCGGGAGGAACAACAAAAATTCTGGCGGGATACTGGGATTGGCTATCGGGCTGATGGTCATCGGCTTTGCCGGTACATTTTTCGGCAACCTGATCAAGGCCGCAGTGAGCCGGCAGCGGGAATATCTGGCGGATGCCTCAGCCGTGCAGTTCACCCGCAACCCGGACGGGATCGCGGGCGCATTGAAGCGTATCGGCGGGCTCGAACAGGGCTCGATCGTGGAAAATCCCGGCGCGCCCGAAATCAGCCATGCATTTTTTGCCCAGGGCGTTTCGGGTTTCATGCAATGGTTGTCCGCCACGCATCCGCCGCTGGACAAGCGCATCCGGCTCATCGACCCTAATTGGGACGGCAAATTCGATACTGCCGACCAGACCGACCCGCTCCGGAATGAAGAACAGGCCGGTAAAAAAGCAACCCTGTCGCGTGTAGAGTCGGCGCAAAAAGCTGCTACCGTTGCAGTCGGCGCCACGATGGCCACGGTCGCGAATGCGATCGACCAGATCGGCAACCCCAAACAGGAAACCATCGATCACGCACGCACACTGATCGCGGGATTGCCCGAGGCCATTACGGAGGCTGCCCGTGAGCCCTATGGCGCACGCGCGGTTATTTATTCCTTCGTGCTGGATCAGGGGCGGGAAGTTCGCGGCAGGCAATTGATGTATTTGCAGGCTAATGCCGATCCCCATGTCTTTGTGCTCACGCAAAAACTGATGGTGGAGATGGATGGGCTGGATAGCAAATACCGGCTGCCACTGATGGACATGGCTATCCCGGCGCTGAAGCAGTTATCCGTCAGCCAGTACCAATCCTTCAATAAAAACTTGACCGCATTGGTTGAAATGGATTCCAGGATCGACCTGCTGGAATGGTCGTTGCAGAAAATATTGTCCACCAATCTGGATGGGCATTTTTTCAAACCGGCACAAGCGAAAGTCCGCTATTCAAACGTCAAGGATCTCGGGCAGGAAGTCGGTGTGATCCTTTCGGCAATGGCCTATGTGGGTCAACAGGAGCAAAAAGATGTTGAAGCCGCATTTAGTGCCGCAACTAAAGTGTTGAATTTCAGCGAACTGCAATTACGGGATAAAAGCAGGACCAGCGTTGCTGTTCTGGATATGGCCGTGCAAAAACTGGAAATGCTCAACCCGTTAGCCAAACAGAAATTATTGCAGGCCTGCGCCGCCAGTGTCATGCATGACCAGAAGATATCAGCTGTTGAAGCCGAATTGTTGCGCGCTATTGCGAATATGCTCGGTTGCCCCATGCCGCCGATCATCACATAATCGCCAAAACATGGGCTAAATTAGCCCCTTTGGGACGGTTTATTAAGTTTTTGGAAAAACCAGAAAAGCGCTGAAACGGCTTGTTTGCATTGGTTTCCGCTGGTTTGGGGCGACCGATTGTTTGGCGGAGAAGGGGTCCGCCATTTGTTTGTCCGCTGATGTACGGAAGTCATGCTTTAAAGCCAATAAAAACGCCACTTATAGAAATGACTTGCAGCAAATAGTCGGATACCGTAGCATATAATCGTACTTTTATTGATGGGTACGATGATGGGCAGGAAAATACAGGAATTATCCCCGTTGGCAGTCTCACGGCTCAAGGAGCCGGGGCTGCATTGTGTTGGTGGCGTGGCAGGCCTTGCGCTGCAGGTCAGCGAATCAGGCGCAAGAAGCTGGATATTGCGCGCCACGGTAGGAACAAAGCGGCGAGACATCGGGCTGGGTGGCTTTCCTGACGTGCCACTGGCCAGCGCCAAGGATCGTGCGCGGATAGCACGTGAGAAGATTCGAAACGGCATCGATCCTGTGGCTGAAAAGCAGGCAATCAAGAGCGCCCTGATCGCTGCAGAGGGTCAGTCCATTACCTTCGAACGCGCCGCTGAAATTTACATCAAGGCGAAAGAATCCGAATGGAGCAACGTCAAGCACGCAGCGCAGTGGCGATCAACCTTGGAAACCTACGCTTACCCCAAGATCGGCAACCTGCTGGTGCGCGATGTGCTGCTGTCACACGTACTCGCGATCCTGGAGCCTATCTGGAAGACCAAAACCGAAACTGCATCAAGGCTCCGTGGCCGGCTTGAAAGCGTCCTCGATTGGGCGACCGTAAGAGGCTACCGTATCGGAGACAATCCGGCGCGGTGGCGTGGTCACCTTGAACACCAGCTGGCAAAGCCCTCGAAAGTTACGAAGGTTGAACATCACCCAGCGCTTCCTTATGCCGAGATCGGCAACTTCATGGCTGCATTGCGCGAGCATCAGGGAATGGGTGCCAGGGCGTTGGAGTTCGCCATTCTCACAGCTACAAGATCAGGAGAAGTACGCGGTGCGCGCTGGGCTGAAATCGACTTAAAAACTGCGATATGGACCATCCCAGCAGAACGGATGAAGGCAAAGAAAGAGCATCGCATTCCACTGTCTGCTGTAGCGGTCAGTCTGATTAAAGAGATCCCGCATATCGATTCGGACTATGTTTTCCCGGGTAGCAAAAGCGGCAGCACCATTTCCGACATGACGATGTCCGCAGTTCTCAAGCGAATGGGCATTGATGCTGTGCCGCACGGGTTCAGATCGACATTCAGGGATTGGGCGGCAGAGCGTACCAATTACCCGCGAGACGTGGCCGAAATGGCGCTGGCGCATACTATTGGTGACAAGGTGGAGGCGGCTTACCGGCGCGGCGATCTGTTCGAGAAGCGCCGCAGGATGATGGCGGATTGGGCCGCATATTGCGCCTTGCCCTCTGTGAAGGTCGGCGAAGTTGTATCGCTTCACTCGGCTGCATAGTAAATAGCTAAAGTTCTGGTAAGTCGAATTTAGCCCCATGCTCATTTACTGAAATTCAAAAGCTGGGTTTAATGAAACCGATTTACCGTCCCCCATGCGGATCATGGGGAAAGCGGCGGCAAGGGTGCAGTAACACCCAAGCCGCCTAACCACAAAGTAACACTAATGAGGAGTATTACATCATGGCTACAGACAATTCTACAGCAGTTCAAAACGCATCATTCAGGAGCGCGCATTCGGCGCTGGTATCTGCTTTCCAGATTTCTGGAGAGGAGTACGAACTTGCCGAAAAAAACAAATTAACCTCGACAACAGACTGGCCACTCGGGATGGGACTCACCGGAACGATCCGTGAGGTGGTTAGTGAATTGGGCACACTTTTCGAGGCAGCACTCATTGCCAGAATCGCCCCCAAGACTTTCATCTGCAAATGTGGCGCGCCGACGTGCTTGGGACACAAAACGAACCGCGAGTGGTTCGATGCTATTTCCTTGCTGTCCAACTATGTACAGGATGTTGAAACGAACGCCGAACTTCGAGCCTTGTACGTAGAGCGGCATTTTACGATGAGCGGCTTGCGCGAGAGCATCGATGATATTGCGATGATGGGCGAAATAAACCGTCAGACGGCAGAACAGCAATTTAACCAGGTTAGCGGACTTCTGGACGAGATCGAATCGCATGCACAGGAGGCAATAACCGATGCATTAGATAGCGCTGGCTTGATTGCTGATCAAATTGGCTCCGGTGCGGTGTATCACTAAGGTGGAACAGTTAAGCCGCACCAAGCCTGCAGCTGACCCACAAGGGGGAAACCGGAGTCATTGCCGGGACGGTGCGGCTTCTAATCAGGATAGGAGCGACGAGTGTAAATGAGTGGCGATTATGATGACACGCTCGAGGCGATGCTGAAAAGAGCGCGGAATGGAAGTGTGCTGGATGCAAAAATGGCTATTCGCGCTATAGCTTATGTCTTGTCATCGGCCTCACCCGTGCCGTCTCATGTTAGAAAATACCTTGCTGATGTGCTCGAGAGAATTCTCGCTGGAACTGATGCAAACGAAGCGCTGCATATCAAAGTAAGTCACAGGCCAAATATTCACGATTTCGTTGACCTAAAGCGAGCAGCAATTCGGATGCGCTGTTACATGGAATACAGAAACGAGGAAACAGGCAAGCTTTTCACAAAGAAACAAGCCGCAAAAAAGGCGGCTATTGAGTACAACGAAAGCCAAGCAAGATTTTTTCTACATGATAAAACTCATGCACCCAAGTTAACACGATCGGCGGTGGAGCTTTTCTACGATGAATATTCCAGCGAAATTGATGCCGAAGCAAAAAAATGTTTCCCCGGAAAGATTCATAAAATTTAATTAATATGCAGTAGTTCACACCTAAACAATTTTTAGAACGACTATGCCAAAACCCTTTTCTCTTGCTGATGGCTGGCGGTATGACATCAACAGCATTAAAGAGCGCCCAATTTTAGGCGCACATATCGGGACTATTGCGGCGATGTGGGCGCAAGTTGAAGCCACTTTAGGGGTAATTCTATCAATGTTACTCGGTGCTGATTCGGTAGTCGGCACCGCAATGTATGCCAGCATAATAAGCGAACAAGCACGCTCTGCCGCCATGAACGCTGCCGCAAGCGAAAAACTTTCCGCGGAGCTAATGATTCAATATTCAGCCATTATGAATTCTATAAAAACCCCACGTAAGTCAAGAAATAAAGTCGTCCATGGTCTTTGGGCAATTTCGGATAAGCGCCAGGATTGCCTTATATTGATTGACTTAAAAAAGTACGTCCGTCAGCTTTCATTTATGCAACTTGGCTTCGCAGACCCACGTCGTGTCGACTTAGAAAAATGGAGTGAAGCAACCAAAGATCATGATGCCTCTTTAATGGAATATAAAGAAGCTGATTTTATTGAAATAGAGGAACAGATACTCCAGGTGATGAAAAATCTCGCCTCATTTATGCATGAACTATTTGAATTGCGCCTACCGACTACAAAAGACTTTCCCCCAACACCCAATTAACTTCACTCTGCAGTGCTCCATATTTATTATGGATATTCATATTTCTTAATTCTATTACTCCCAACGCATCCAATAACCCCCCCACCCTTATTAAACTAATTCTGCATATGGATTAGTTCCTCTCCAAACTCCTCTCCATCGTGCCTAATCGCACATCATGGGAGATAACGGAATGCAGAAAAATACTTCAGTCAGCAACAAGCAAGCTGCTGCCAATGGCCGAATTTCGGCCACCCTTCAAAACTTCGACAACCTGGCGGACTCAGCAAGCGTAAGAGTCTCTGGTGCTGCAGCGGTCTGCGGTTGCTCAGTTGACACGATCTGGCGCTGGGCGAAGGATGGTCGGCTTACAGCCCGCAAGATCGGCCCAAAAGTAACCGTCTTCAATGTGGGTGAAATCCGCCGTTTGTTGTCTGCATCCTGAGGGGGCAAACATGACTCCCTATGGAAAAGAAAAAGCCACCGCTGGCGGGCAGGTGGCTTTGGATGTAGCAAGTGACAGGCCGCATCATACAGATCGAATTGCAGCTGCGCAATGCATCAGAGACAACGCACGCCTGCTCTTCCAGAGCGCCTGCCAAGATTCCCCACTGGTGAAAACTCTCGAGGGAATCGATCAGAAGCTGGCCGGCCTTCACATCTTAAAAGCGTGCAAGGCAGCGCATATCGAAAGCACAGTTGCGATCGCTGTAGAGGGTCGCTACGACGTGAAAATGCCCGACGCCGCATGGCGTGCCATGGAGGGTCGATAATGTCCGTCCGGATTCTTTCGCTAGTCTGGGATAACTACCCAGGCGGCGGCACGAATCTGCTGGCTATCCTGGCGCTGGCAGACTGGAGTGATGATACCGGGCGATGCTGGCCCAGCATGTCTTCCATTTCAAAGAAAATCCGCCTCTCTCGCTCTCAGTCTCAGCGCGTTGTGCACGGGCTGATTAATGAGGGTTTCGTCAAAGTCATTGGCAATAATGAGGGCGGCGCGAAAGGTGCATCACGCAGATACCAGATCGTCCTAAATCGTTTAACGGGTAGCGCCCATGCGACGGGTAGCGTAGATGCGACGGGTAGCGCCCATGCACAGGAGGGGTCGCATGCATGCGCAGATACGGGTAGCGCCCATGCGACCCAAACCGTCATTGAACCATCAAGAACCGTCAAGAAAGTTTCTTCCAAGAAAAATGCAGAGATCACCCTCAAGCAATTCCTGGATAACTGCAAGGAAAAATCCGAACAGGCGATACCTGAAGATGATCCTGTTTTTGCTTACGCAGAATCCGTAGGACTAGATCATGAAATGGTCAGCGTCTGCTGGCAGGAATTCAAGGCAACATATCTCCCGAAGAAAAAGCGATATTCGGACTGGCGGAAAGCTTTCAACAATGCGGTGCGCGGTAACTACTACGGGCTTTGGTTTTGCAAAGAGGATGAGCCGATGTCATGGACATCCAAAGGCCAACAGGCACGGAGGGCAGCCGCATGAACGCGCCTGAATATCTCATCATGCCACCCCACTCGATCGAGGCAGAGCAGTCAGTGATTGGCGCGATCCTGCTGGAAGGCGACAAGGCTCTGGACCGCATCGAGGGTGTGATCACCGAGGCCGATTTTTACCGCCATGATCATCAGATCATTTTTGCAGCGCAGCGCAAGCTCTCAAATGTGGGCAGCACCATCGATGTAATCACCCTGGCAGAAGCGCTGGATGCATCAGGCGATCTAGAACGCATCGGCGGGCTGCCCTACCTCGGGGGACTCGCTCAGAATACGCCCAGCGCGGCAAATATCGTGCGCTATGCCCAAATCGTGAAAGAGCGCTCCCTGCAGCGGCAACTTATGACGCTGGCCGGCGAAATCACAACCAGCTGCACCGCACCCGGCGCGAACGTGGCCGAGATCGTCAGCAAAGCGGATGCCGCAATGGTGCAACTGCTCGACTCCGGAACCGATGAGCCGATGCTGCTGTACGACGCCATGGCCGATACGATTGCCGATATCGACGAACGCGCAACAGGTAAACGCCGCTCGGGGCTGCAAACCGGCATGCCCGACTTCGATGCGCTCACCGGTGGCCTTGAACCCGGGCAGTTGGTGATTGTCGCTGCAAGGCCGTCAGTCGGAAAAACCGCCTTCGCCCTCAACATCGCCGACCAGGTAACCCAACACGGCCACACGGTAGCCGTCTTTTCCCTTGAAATGACCAAACGCGAACTCACGCAGCGCCTGATCGCATTGCGCACTGGTGTATCGGTGGCCGCGCAGCGATCTGGACAGCTTGATGAAGCGCAGTGGAGCCGCGTCAGTGCATGCCAAGGCAAGGCAGACGGTCAGCGCCTGTTTCTGATCGACCGCCAAGCGATCGGGGTCGCCTATGTCCGGGCAGTCGCACGCAAGATCAAGCGCAAGCAAGGCCTCGGTCTGATCGTGGTGGATTACCTCGGGCTGATGCGCGGCGAGGGCCAGAACCGCACCCAAGAGATTGGCAGTCTGAGCCGCGGCCTCAAGGCACTGGCCAAGGAGTTGCACGTTCCCATTATTGCCCTTGCGCAGTTGAACCGCGGCACCGAGGCGCGTCAGGACAAGCGGCCAATGCTCTCAGATCTGCGCGATTCGGGCGAGGTAGAGCAGGACGCCGACATCGTGGCCATGCTGCACCGGGAAGAACTGTACAGCTCTGACCCGGCCTGGCATGCCCTGGGGGAGTTGCTGATCAGGAAGAACAGGAACGGCGCACTCGGGGAACCATTGCTGGCATTTGAAGGGGAAACCATGCGCTTCGCCGAATACACCGGGCCGAACCCGCGCCGGCAATCACCCACAAAACTGAGACCTGCAGCACCTTTTAACGGGGGCATCAATGACTAAAACATCCCGGAAATTTTCCAACGGCGGAGATTGCCTCCGCTATAAATCGCCTATTCACTTGGCTTTAGCTGCCATTAAACAGGAAACCCATCTATTTACCCATCAAATGAAAGGGAAGGTATCACATGGTTGACAAGGATTTGGACGAACACCAGAAAGCGGAGCAGGAACGGCTTGCGCGCGAAACAGCACGAATGGCCGGCCGCAAGAGTGCCCGCGATATGACCGACGCGGAATGGAAAAAAGCAAAGGCCAACATCGCGGTACCTAAGGCTACTCCGCGGAAGTTACCAGATGCGAAAACTTTATCCGACGCCGAATTCCGGCGCGCGTTGGGCAAGATCAATTTAGCCGGTTAACGAAAAGGAAATAAAAATGGATATTGAAAGAAAAATTACCCCGCTGCAGTCCGCTGCGGATGCCCTGGAAACGGCGCGCGTCGCGTTGATCGAAAAGCTCACTGGCGAAGCCACTGCCAATAAGCAGAATCTAGCGGGACTGCAGCAGGAAGCCATGAACCTGAATACCAAGCGCATCGATCTGATGCAGAAATTCAATTTTCAGGAGGCGAAGAAGGTGTCAGAGGAGATCCCGGCAATTCAAGCCAAGATCAAGGAATGCGAGATCAAGGTGACGGGGTTCGAAAAAAGGCTCGAGGACGCCAGACAGTGCCGAGCCCCAGAATTGTATGGTTTGGCATTTAAGGAAAATCAAGAAATGCGAAGCCAGCACGTTCAGAACATAAATTCGGCTGAGAGCGCATTCACAGAACTGGTGACTGACCGAATGCGCGATGCAGTGAAGGCAATTGCAAACAGCAACCCGGACCAAGCAAGGCGTGTGGTTCTGGGTGCGTTTCAACTTGATCAGTACAAGGAGGCAACATGAGTACAGCACAAAAACTGGAAATGACGATCAACCAGGCACGCGAGGAAGTTAACAGCGCCACTGCCAATCTGCTCAACCAGCTTGAGTCCAACAAGGCGGACGCATTCAGTCAATTGCCTTCTGCCATTGAGCGCTGGGCAGAGGTTATCCGCGCGAACCGGCCCCTTTTGGACGAGCTGCGCTTTTTGGCAGAAGCCGCCCATGTACAGATCCCGTTCGGTTACGGACTGCTGCCAGACCTGAGTAATCCGGTCATCGGCACAACCCGCGTCAACCTGGCTGATCTTGGTCCATCCATCGAAAATATCCCTGGAGACAAATCATGATAGAACATTACGCCATCGGGGTGCAGGCCAAGCTGGAGGACAATGTAACGCCCGCGCTGCTGCGGATCATCGACAGCCTGACCAAGGCCAACGACGCAATGCTGGAGTTTTCGGCAACGTCCCGCGCGATTGGCATCAACCTGACCCGCGCTGCAAAGGGCGCGACATTGTTGGGCGATTCAGCCGGTGCGCTTACCCGCGCCAGTGCTGTTCTGGACAATATGGCGGTCTCGAGTGCCGCTATTGCCCGCAATCTTGATGCTGCTGATGTTGGTGGCGCAGGGGTTGGATCAGGCGGCGGCGGTGGCGGAGGAACCAGTCGTCGCAGGATGAAAACCGCAGGACTTGTCATGGGTGCCACGGTTGGCTATGGCCTTTATGTCAACTCGAAAATTCTGGACACCAATCTGGTGGCGGCCGGCACGCTGCAACTTCCACCGGATCACTGGCTAGATGCTGCCGAGCAGATGCGGCGACGGGAACTTGGATGGGCGCAGCAATACGCCTTTGCGACGCATGGCGATATTCAGCCATTTGCCCAGGCCAACCTTGAATCGTCCCGGCTATTGCGGACGCTTCCCATGCAGCAGCGTTTGCAAATGATGGACACGGTGATGCCGTATGCCGCTGTCGAAGCGAAATACAAGGGCATTGAACTGCCCGAGGCGGTGGGCGCATTCATTGGCCTTGCACATCAGGCACAGGCGTATTCACCAGAAAAGGCGACACCGCTGTTCGAATCGATGCTGCAGGCATCCCTGACCACGCACGCCAGCCTGGCGCAAATCACCCGCGCATCCAGCTATGCAATGCCAGCCCTTGTCGCGGCAGGCGCGAACGCGCCGGATGTACTGTCGATGCTGGCGACCATGATGCAGGCCGGAATCCTGAACACCAAGTCGGGCACCTGGCTGAACAACATGGCAATGAACGCCTTGCCGAATACACTGGGCAGCGGCCTGTTCAAGAACAAGTTGCAGAATCAGGCGCTGGAAGAATTGGGGATGTATAAGGGTGGCAAGTCGCAGTTTTACAAGGACGGCCACTTCAATCTGATGGCCGAGGTTGGCATACTTGCCGCCGCGCGCAAAAGAATGTCGTCGGAACATTTCATTGCGGCGACGCGCCTCGGCTTCGGCGTGCAAGGCCAGCGTGCCGCATCGCTGTTTTCCGAGCCTGCTGTGATCGCCAATCTGACCACGTTGGCTGATCTGTCGAAAACATCGCAGGCACCGGTCAATGTCAGCAGGCTCATGACCCAATTAAGCACGGTGGCAAAAGCTGATCAAACGATTGCGAATGCCACGATGACAATTTTGAATGGCACAACTGGATTAACTGGCCCGGCAAATTCATTTCTGGATTTCATTAATAAGCATCTCCCGCGAGCTTCCGAAATGTCAGAATTTGGCGTTAGCTATACGTCAAACGTGATTGCGCCGCCGGCCGCGAATGCCGGATCAGGCAATCCGCATGTCACCGTTCTGATCGATGGCAAAGACGTTGCGCACCATGTCGTTCACAGCATGGACAGCACACCGGCTACCGCATCGGCAAGATTGAATCAGCAGCGGTCGCCGATGCGCCCAGGGCTTAACGGGACACCCGGACTATGAACAAGATCGTTAAAGCCTTGGAGGCAAATCATGATTAACCAACCCAATCAAACCGGCGTCGATGCAACGCGCTCAGTGCTGAAAATCGGCGGCACGAGCCTTAACTTCACCGATTGGGAGGTAACGCACAACGGCGTGATGGAGGCAGGATATTTTCGAGCGACCATCTCAGCACCGCCCTCAGATTGGCCGTGGTGGACACAGCAAACCGAGATTCTGGTTGATGTTTATGCCGGCACGCCGAAAGACCCGGCAAACTACAGCGAAAGCGATCTGACCATGATTATGACGGCGCGCTGCGATGTGATCGACCTGGACCCTGAATTATTCCGTGTAACGCTGGGTGGCCGCGACATGACCAGCCTGCTGATCGACAACAAGACGACCGACAAGTGGCCGAACATGACCAGCAGCCAGATCGCGGCGAAGGTTGCCGCCCTGTGGGGATTCGACAGCAACATCACGGCGACAAAGGGCACGGTTGGCCGATTTTATGCCTCCGATCATGTGGCGCTGGCGAAGGCAGACACCTACTGGAATATCCTGACATACCTGGCGCAGCGCGAGGCAGGAAAAAATCCCGGCTTCACCTGCTTTGTGCTGGGCAAGGTGCTTTATTTCGGGAATTTTGCGGCGAAGTATTCAAACGACCCGTACGTGATTCAATTCGACGCATCCGGCCCTCACCCCGTATCAAACGCCAAGCGGCTGAAATTCTCGCGCGACCTGACGCTGGCGCAGGACATATCCGTGACCGTTCGCAGTTATCACGGCAACCTTGCGGCATCCTTCAAGGCGACCGCGACAGCTACCAAGTCACATAAGCACATCGAGCAGCATGCGGATATCGCACAGCCGCTGCAGCACTATGACTTCACGCTGCCCGGTTTGACGCAGCCTGAATGCGCACTGAAAGCGCAACAGATTCTGGCCGACCTGACCAAGCATGAACTGAAAATGTCCGCAGAGCTGCCATTCGACGCGGTGTTGTACCCATGGGTCCCGGTTCAGGTCATAGGCACAGTGTCATCTTGGGACGCAACCTACACGCCCCAGTTGATCACCAGGCGCTTTTCAAAGGATCGGGTGACGATGGAACTCAAGGCAAAGGCAGGCGTGCCACAGCAGACGGTGACGCTGGCATGACAAGCTACGCATACATGGAGGCCGACTGGCAACCGATCGGCCACTCTGTGAGCAACGCCTTTGAAGAGCTGGGGGGTGGATTTTGCAAAACAACCCCATGCAAAGGCCATTAACCATGGCTAAAGCATGCGGGGCAAAAACACGGTCCGGGACACCATGCAAAGGTAAAGCGATGCCGAACGGCCGCTGCAGGATGCATGGCGGTACGAGCAGAGGCGCGCCAAAGGGTAATTCAAACGCGGTCACACATGGAATCTACTCAAGGAAGCTGACTGATGAGGAATTGGAGGCTTGTGCCAGCATCGAGCTTGGTAACATTGACAATGAGCTCAAGCTCGTCCGCATTAGATTAATGCGCATTATAGAGAACGAGCATCAGGCCGATGGCAGCCCGGAATTGGTTGAGGTGGCGAATTTCGAAGGTGGAGGTGCAAATGCTACGTCCGAGTATCGAAAATCCCAAGTGCTCGATTACCTGGCCACTATCGACAGGCTGACTGCACGCATTGCATCCATGGAGCTCACGCGCACCTATTTGATGAAGGCTGGGGCGCGAGGCGGTGTCGATTCCCTGCCAGATTCAAAGACGTTTACCTATATTGTGGTGGATGAAACGGACGGCGATACGATAGACCGGGCGCAGTGATGGATGTGGTGATTTGTTATACTGAGGAACGGCGCGGAATAAGCCACATCATCGGCGTGGTCCGCGCAGCCGAAAGGAAGTTCCGATAATGGCGCTGATAAAATGCCCTGACTGTACTGCCGATATTTCGGCCAGCGCGAAAGTCTGCCCTAAGTGCGGTGCCCAGTTGAAAAGTAACTGGGGCCGCAATGTTTTAATCATCCTGGCCGTTCTAGCCTATTACTACCTGCATTCCACCGGCCAGCTTTAGCCTTTATGCTGACAAGCGGACATGGCCGTTAATAACCTTCAGGTTAATACCATCGAGGTGCCCAACAGTCTTAGCAAAGGAACGCACCTTGCAATTGAATTCTATGTTTCCATCAATAGCGACCTGAGTATCAAGTGCATATGGATTCGCTTTGATCAGCGTTGCCATATGATTTGCATGACCGTCTTGTATTGCCTCTTCAATATAGAGTTCAACGATCTCACCAGGTGCAATAGCCTTCTTTTTCAGAATTGACGCATTCATTGTTGCACCAACGCACCAGAAACGAAAATTTGCACGATCTAATTCGACAGGGAACGGGGAGAGATTGATTGCTTGGAGGCACAATCTAAATGATGCGCTTTGTCCAAGATCCATCACGGCTGAGTCATGGCGAGGCCGCATATCGATATAGATTAATTGCGCTAGTTTTTCTGGTGTGAAATACCAGCGAAGTAAGAATCCGGGTAACCAACGCAGGATCTTCCACAAGCCTTGAATCGGGATGATCTCAATTGCCATTGGGTGATTCCACTACTATTTGGTTTGAGGGGCGGAGATAATCAAAGCTAAATAGTTTGCAGGGTTTTCCAACTGGCAGCGACTTTTTCAGCATCAGAAATTTGCTGCAGGGCATCCTGATTATTAAATTCTTTGTTGACACGATAATCTGCAAACTCACGAATTTCCTTCATCATCAGAGCCAAGTAGGCCATTTTCTTGAGTAATGCTGCACCTGGTTCACTCATTGGTAAATTCTGAAAGCGCTTATAAAGCTTCACATGTGAGCCTTTAATTTCCTCATCCTTTAACTCTGGACAATGTGAACGCATCGAGTAGCAACAATGAAAAGCAGCATAGTAGGCTCGACTTGCTGCGTTGCGACTACAAAATTCAGTGGGATTTGCAACTAATGAGGTTTTGGCGAAATTGAGAAAATCAAGGTGCGAAACTGTCATCCTTAGTATTCTCCTGCAAAACGCACCATATACTTATCTGCAAAACTAGCATATTTACTAGCTAAATAATGATCAGCAAATTCCATAGTCATATCGCTGGCTTCACTGCATCCCTTTGGAATGCGAAGCGTACAAACTACTATAGATTTTTCTGGTTCATTATTTTTGGTAGTTAATAGGTCGCTTACAGATTTGGAATAGGTTTTGTGTTCACGAAGAACCTGACCTGCCATATCCATAATTCCCGCTATAGTTGAGTCATCCATTTTCATTTCCATCAATAATTGAGAGAAACCAAGGTACTCATTCCGTGCTTCTTTTGAAAAGCCATTGTTAGTTCCTTCGGGATGCATCAAGTCAAGTTTTTGTGTCAGATCCGTAAACAATCTGAATTGCATGCCTAACACTGCCTTACTAACGGCAAACACAGGATCATCTAGTTTATCAAGCACACTTTTAAATATAGTGGCCGCTTTTGAATAATATCCCGAGTGAGCAAGTGCGGTTCCGTAATTCGTCTTGTCTGAATAATTTGCACCGTTACTAAGTGCAATTTTGTATCGATCAAACATTTGGCTGTAGTTGCCACAAAGCATAGATACAGCAGCTAAATCGACATATCCAGTACCTGGAAAAGACTTAGCTAATTTCTTCCCGCGTTCTTCTAGTTCAAGAATTCGTGGATCATCAGGAGCAAATATAACGCCAGTATTTATTAAGCCTGCAATATCTTCGCCAATTTCGTCGGCAATCGATTTGGGTTGAGGGGCCATTATGTGCCGTCTTGAATTGATATGGTAAAACTATATGGCGCGCAGTGTAGAGTAAAAAGTTCACTCAGTGCAATATCGTCTAGTAAGCAAACATTAATCACGATGTAATTTGATGGGTCGAATGATGGGTACAAAATAAAAATGCGCCGAAAGGCGCATGTTTACTTGATATATGGCGGAGAAGGGGGGATTCGAACCCCCGTTGGGATATTATCCCAAACACGCTTTCCAGGCGTGCGATTATTATTTCTAAAAGCCTGTATTGACAAGGCATAGCGCGATGTATAGGATATTTAAAAGTAGTTAATGGCGTAATTTTGGCGTAGTGAGATTTTTTGGCATAATTTTGGAGAGCAGGGATGGCGTACATACGAAAGCGCGGCGAACTTCAATGGCGAGCCGAGATCAGGAAAAAAGGTTTAAAGCTCGTCTCAAAGACATTTGAGACCAAAAAAGAAGCCGATGCGTGGGCGTCTGTGGTCGAAAGCGAGATGGTGCGTGGTGTGTTTGTTGACCGATCCGAATCCGAATGTAC
>Ga0307377_10001979_pt1 | contig 24690 bp, 52 predicted proteins | sample TR3MG_FD_202535 | JGI IMG/M metagenome (GOLD analysis project Ga0307377, IMG submission 202535) | Soil microbial communities from Risofladan, Vaasa, Finland - TR-3 | ecosystem: Environmental > Terrestrial > Soil > Coastal area > Acid sulfate soil | place: Finland: Risofladan, Vaasa | collected...
TATTGGATCAGACCTTATAAAGAATGGAAGGCGAAAACGCATAATGTGCATAAACAGTTTGCAGCTTTTGCACGTCATTTATTGGCTAAGTATGAAGTTCCTATTTTTATGGATGATGCTTGGTGTAAACAGACAATAAATGAAAAACATGAATCGTGGTTTATTCACATTGGATTAGGAAAAAATATAAGAACCGCAAAAGAACTTCCATTTCCATTGACTAAAAAACAGGCACATTGGTTTATGAAAGCTGGTGATAATTTTACAATCATTGATGCACTAAAATATGGTCAAATAATGGCAATAGGTGGTAGTGAAAGATTATTTCATGCACTTAATCCAACAATATTAATGAGAAGATGGAGTTCATCAGAATTTGATGCATTTGCTCAAAGTGTGATTAAATTTTTTATAGATAATCCGATGCTTGATTTGGCCCATGTTGGTCCAATATGTGACTACATTAATAATGAAAAATTTGTTGAACAAAGAGTTTTTGAAGGAAATAATCCTGTATATAGAACTCCTCAGCCAAATTTCTCAATGAATAGAAGAACACCACAATCTCTACTTAATGGTGTTGAAAGATGGCATAGACAACTTGGAAAAGAGAAAAAAGGTGGGAATCTTGAATGGCCACACAGTAATATTAATGAATTTTCTTGGAAACAAGGAAAAGCTGATAAAGGTAATTTAAAATTTTGGGATATAAAAGAAGCTACAAGTTCAAAAGAACTTTCTGCTATTGGAAGATCATTAAGCAATTGTGTTGGAAGTTATGCACATTCATGTGATAAAGGATCAATTTCAATTTGGTCACTTACTTGTGAAACACATATGAAAAAAGAAGTACTTTTAGCAATTGAAATGTCAATGAAAACAAAACAATTAATGCAGATAAGAGGAAAATTTAATAGATATCCAACAAAACAAGAAACAAATATTCTAGAAAAATGGGTACAAAAAGAAAATTTACAATTTAGATATAAATAAGGAAGTTTGATATGGAAGAAGAGTTATTTAGACAATGTATTTATAGAGGACCTGATGATTTATTAGAAGATGCACAAAGGAAGGGTCTGATATCTTTTGAATTTAATGAACTACAAAAAACCATTTTGCAAAGCTTATTTCCTGAAAAAGAGATTGGTAATGCACTTAAAATAAGAGTATTAAACATAAATGGATGGATAACATTTTTAAAAGATATTAGTTTTAGAACAAAAAATGATGATGAATACAGATTTACTGATGGTTTATTAATAATGTTTGAAGAAATTATGGATAAAGATAGCGAACAATTATGTGAAGAATGTTTAAATATTAAACATGAAAAGAAACTAATTTCAGATGATGATATTATGGAATTAAAAAAGATTAATTATATACAAGAACTTTTAGATCCAAAAAATGGATTTTTCAAATGACAACATGTATTGAAATACAATATCAATTTCAACTTATTAGATGGAAAGTACATCCTAAAATTAATAAGTATCATACTGAATGGCTACTTGTTATTGAAGATGAAGATGCTTTCAAAGAGTATTTAAAATTTCGTTTTAATATGTTGGTTAAAGAGTATAAAAAATTAAAAGAAAAACGATATCAATTTCATTGTACAAGTGAAGATGAGTTTATGATAGAAGTAACATTTCAAGCTTCAAATGAAAATAAAGATTATCCATTGAGGAAAACTATTGTTGATGATCTTGTTTTTATGGAAGAAAAATTGATGTGTGGCTATACACATTTTTATGATAGAAATAATATAATTTTTATAACTGGAAATCATGCAATAAGACCATTTGCAACAAGAGATTTTAAAGTTTTGAGAACAATAAATTGTGATAAGATTGAATGGCCTCATGAGAAATATACAAAGAAAGATATTAAAGTTGTAAAATGGCCAAATGGTATACATTACTATGCTAAAATTGGTATGGTTGATGTTGTTGATGATTATGGAAATATGAAATGGTTAACGGCTAAAGAAGCAGAAAAATGTGCCAATAAATATTTAAAAACGATGAAGGAGTAATTAAATGGAAAATAAGGAAGATAAAGGCGTAGAATATTTTGCAAATCTTATGTCAAGTGATAATACAGATAGTGAAATGGAACAAGGAATGCTTATAGAATTATTTCAAGTATTAATTATTATGCATTTTAAATTAACTAAAAAACTTATTATTGAATTAAATAAAAAAACAGATGGTGAATATAAAGAATTGGTAAAATATACACAAGAATTTCCTGATATTATTGTTGATGCATTTGTAAAAAGAATGAATGATAGTTTTAAGGCTGAACTCAGTAAATATAATAAAATGAAAGAAAACACCGCCATTGGCAAAATGATGGGTGGTTTATTTAGTGGAATGTTTGATATTGATAGTAAACTTGAAAAGTATAAAAAAAAGATAGATGAAATAGCAGAAATGTATAGAATAGTTCTAAAAACAGGGAGTAAAAATAGTGATGGAGAAGGTAATAGAAAATCAAAGGATGATAAAGAAGCAAGTAAAGAATGATATCATTAATGTGATCAACAAGATGATTGCAAATTGTGAACCTTTTAAATATGATGATATGAATTTGAAGATTATGGAAAAGGAAAAAGGATCATTAGTTGCAATTGAAAAAGAAGATGATAGAATTGGTCTAAGACTTGTTGATTATAATGATAAAAGTAAAGGATTTTGTACAAGTATAGTGGCAATGATTGCAACAATAACTGACATTGCAGTAGGTGAGAGACTTGCATTTTGTATGACAGATGATGATGATAAATTTATTATAGGTGTGAAATGGTATAAACAAGAATGAAATGTCTTAGATGCGGTTATTGTTGTAAAAACTATTTTGTTCCTGTTGTTGATGATCCAAAAAAAGGAATTATAATTGATAATATTATTACTCATAAGGGTGATGGCCCATGCAAACATTTAAAAGGAAAAAAACCTGGTGAATATTCATGTGAAATACATCATGAATCTTGGTATAAAGATACACCATGTTTTCAACATGGGCAAATTGAAAGTTCAAAAGATGATGTTTGTAGAATAGGTGAATATATAATGGAAGGAAAAACAAAATGAATATTATGGATGTGAAAGATAAGATTGATGAACTTGGAAAATTACCACTTGAATGTGATGGATTTACACGTGTATTTGAATATTTCCTCACAATGAATAATATCAGACATCAATGTTATGTTGGCTCAATTAAATTTGGTGAAAAGATAATGAAACCACATTATTGGATTGTTACTGGTACAAGAGTACTTGATTATGCAATACAAATGTGGTTTGGGAAAGAAGCACCAAATGGTATTCTTAGAATTGAGTTAATAAGTAAATTTATTGACCAAACACATATTAATGTAGAAGAAGATCCGAATATTGAATATAAAGGAGTTCCTTGGTCTTTTGGAATAGAAAAATCTATATATAATATACTAACAAGAGCATTAAATGAATAATTTCATATGTAAACATAGATTAATAAGTGTAGGTGATCCTATCTATGAATGGTGTCGACAGTGTGGCATATTAATATATAGATATGAAGAATTTATGATGATGCCTTCTGAAGATATACAATTCGTAGACGGTCATCTTATTTATAATAAAGGGAATAGTAGAATTGAAAGAACAAGAATCGTTGAACCATTTGATATTAGAGATACAGAACATGAGCATGATTTTTTTGTTCTATCTGCAAATGATGCATGGTGTAAAACTTGCGGTTCATTAAAAATAAAACGTGTATTAATGGAAACAAATGGTTTTAAATATCAGACAAAAGCAGGATTATTGGTTCCTCAAAGAAGATTAAGTAGTATTGATGTTAGAAAAAAATCAGGAATGATGGAATAGGAGAAAAATAATAACAACTATGAATAAAGATTATTGGAAAAATATTTGTTTAGGTAGAGTTTTAACTGAAGAATTTATTGAAGCAAACAAACTCTATGTTAATTGGACAATGATCTCACGATATCAAAAGTTATCAGAAAATTTTATTCAAAAATTCATAGATCAAGTTAATTTGCCTTCAATTCTTAGAAGTCAAAAATTATCAGAGGATTTTATTGAAAGATATAAAGATAGATTTGATGTGAGTGATTGGAAATTAGTTTCAAAATATCAAAAATTGTCAGAAAATTTTATTAAAAAATATAGTTTGGAACTTTATTGGCCATTTATTTCAAGATACCAAAAACTGACTGAGACATTTATATTAGAGCAACAAGACAAATTAAATTGGAAAGCAATTTTTGATAAATATACTCTATCTAAAAAAACATTAACACTTTTAGTAAATAAAGAGTGGGACAATGATAGAATTAAAAGAATTTACATACAGCAGCTTAGTACATAATGTGTAAGATTAATATAAATGAGATGATGTAAAACATATTAGACTGTTTTCATGGAAAATAATTATTTTAAAAGTATATAAGGATTATACCATGAAGTGTTTTTACTGCCAAAAGAAATTAGGACATAATATGATATTAATAAGTGCAGATGGTGATTTTGTATGTGATGAAGTTTGTAAAGCAGGATATGAAAAACAAAAAGATGATTTTTTTAATAGAATTTGTCATAGTGAAGAATTGACGGAAAGATGGCTTTTAGGAGAAGATGTATGAAGGTTCAAAAAGATATGATTGTTGGATTAAATGAAAGAGCTTTTCTTTCATATCGTGGATATAAGACACCAAAACATTTAAAAAATTTTCTATTTAAATGTTTACATGATGCAGGCGATCTTGAATATGATGACGTTGAAGTTGAAGTATTTTGTCATAAAACATTTCAATTAAAATTACCTAATATGAAAAAACCACAAAGATATAAAAAGAATGAATTAAAAGGTACAAAATATAAATTTAGGACTAAAGTTTTAGTATGATAGAAGTTTAAATTTATGATAGAAGGAGGTTGCTATGACAGAAGAAACAACGAATAAAAAACAACCTTTCAAAAAAATCGATTATACAAAAGTCGATCCCATCCTTAAGGACAATCCTAAAATTTCTTGGGAAGAATTTAAAGGGAAATGTTCCGAGACAATGTCAAAATGGACATTTTCTAATAGGAAAATATATCTTCTCACTGGAAAACAATATGGTGATAGAACACGCAAAACCGATATAATATCAACAGATACAACATCAACAGGTACTGTAACATTACAACATGTATTTGATAAATGTATTCCACCTAAAACTTCAATGCGTAAAGAATATAAGAAAATTGCTGCCATTTTATTTAAAGATAATACATTAACATATGCTTCATTTGTAGAAAAAAAACAGGTGAAAATGTGTGATAATAGTTTTTTCAAATTAAGAAAGAAAATTGTAGCATTAATGAATAATGGCGAAAAAGTTGAACCAGAAAAACAAGAAGTTCAAACTATAACTCCAAAAAGAAAAAAAATTCTTTACTCCATTATTTTTGAAAAAGAAATTGAAGGTATGAGTAATGAATCACGTGAACTTCTTCAACAATTTATTAATGAACTCAATACACGGAAAAATATGGGTCTTGAAATTGCTGAAGTCATTTTCCCTATTCACAAAGTAGAAGTAAGATCATATTCATAAGGGGGATATTATGTCATATGATGAATTAGTAAAACTGAGAGAAGAGTGGGAAAAAGGTTATATGTTATTAGCAACTATTCCACAACTTATTGATGGTTATGCAACAATTTATGTGTTGTTAGAACGTGAAGAAAGGTATTGTGTCAATAGATATTTTAAGATCGGAGATAAATGGCAAGTTTCTGTTGATAAACAAGATGTTTCACTTGATGATATTATGGAACATATACATATGGAATTTGAAACAATTTATAATATTGCAGTTGAAAAATTTGTAGAACCAGTGGAGAAGAATAAAAGTGAGGATACAAAAACGTAATATAGGATTGCATCACAATCGTGTAAATTATGATTATGGTTGTGGTATAAAAAATTCAGAGAAAATATTTCAAGAAGAATGGAATAAAGAAAATACATCAGATCAAAATCTTGGTTTTGGTTTTGGAATGTTACAAGATTTATTTCTTGTGAATAATAAAATTGCAGAACAATTTGATGGAAAAGATCAAGATAATATAACTGCTAATGATCGTAAATTTGGTGGAAGATTAGATGGAACAAGCCAAATTGTATATAAAATATCTGAAAGAGAACATCGTATTGCAGCCACTGTAATTCAGTGGCTTGGTACAAATATTGGAACAGCATTTTTAAAAACATGTTTTGGAAAGATGGGTTATAAGCTAGTAAGGAAAGAAGAATAAAAATAAATAATGGGAGAAGAAGATGAAGAAAGATTTGTTGAGGATAGAAGGAATAATGTTGGGACTAGCAATTGGTGATGCATTAGGAAGTCCAACAGAATTTATTAATTTGGAAAAAATAAAGGAACAATTTGGTAAAGACGGTATTCAAGAATTACCTGATCCTGCTTTATTTACTGATGATACACAAATGACAATTGCTATAGCTGAAGCATTAATAAATTCAGAATCACATGATGTTGAAGATTTTATGGCAATACTTAAAGAAAAATTTGTAGAGTGGCTTCATTCTCCCCAAAATAATAGAGGACCAGGAAGAACTTGTTTGAGTGGTTGTAGAAAAATGGAACTTGGAAAACCATGGAAAGAGAGTGGTGTTCCAGAATCAATGGGTTGTGGAACTGCAATGAGAGTTGCACCTGTTGGTTTTATGTTTCAAAATAATCCTGAAAAACTTAGAGAGATTGCTCATGCTTCAGGTATTTGTACACATGGTCACAGAGGTGCAGATGCTGCATGTATTGGAACAGCATACATTGTTAAATTATTACTTGATGATTGTCCATTTCATAGTATTATTGAAGAAGTCATTGAATTTACTAATGGAATATCAATTGAATTTACTACTGCAATGGAAAGAGTGCAAGAATGTATGGGCTGGGCTGATGATGAAGCAGCACTTGATTATTTGGGTGAAGGATGGATTGGACCTGAAGCCACAGCATTGGCATTATTTTGTTTTTTAAGATATCCAATGGATTTTAAAAAGACAGTGATAAGAGGTGCAAATACTAATGGTGATTCAGATTCAATTGCTTGTATTGCTGGTGCTTTTAGTGGTGCATATCTTGGTATTGATGCAATTCCTCAAGAATGGATTGATAGAATTGAAAGATCAAAATATATTAAAATATTGGCCCTTCAATTAAGAGAAAGAAGAGAATTTGAATTATATAAAACTGAAACAGGAAATAAATAAACTAGCACAACATTTAATATGTTGTGAGACTTGGATAAAATAAATAATTTTTTAGCTTTAATAATAGGAGGTATTTGTGCGATACCCTACGTTACGGCCTGCTAGTGTGCCTGGTAGTGGGAGTGCAATATATATCTATCTTCTAGAGAATATTGCAGTTCCATCACGTTTACCACATGAATTGTGGTATGCGAGCCAAAAGAAAAAATTGGATGACCCCCATGATGCATTTAAAGGGTTTTTTCCAGTTGGTGAGACTCTCGAGTTAAGTTATGGTGGGAGTGAAGTTGGTCCTTATACTTTTACGGGTGAAGAGAAGAATCCTGTATTTGTAAAAGACTGTTCATATGAAACACTTATGGGATTAGGAATTCGTGATGCTGATTCTAAAGACAAAGTGTATAACCCTAACTTCGTTGCTTACGAGGATTTGCCTGAAAAAGCACGAATAAGTAATGAGACTGCAACAATGTCACTTGCAAAAAGTATAAGTGCATTTCTGTGTAGTAAAGGAGATATACTATATACTGAACAAGATGTTGTTGATATGTTAACTGTTGCCATCAAAAAATGTGATTCGCAAGAGATGCGGTATATTTTGCATGGTAATCATGTTGCTTGGTGTGCTGCAAGATACATAGAAACCGGCACAATGGAAGAAGATATCAAACGGCAATTTTATGGTCAAAATGATATTGATTTCTATATCAAGGATATTGGTACTATTATGCCAGGGATGTTATATACTTTAGCAATTTTGGGTGTTGATCCTACAGAAATAATCAAAGAACTTGATTATGAAATATGGGATATTGATAAAGTGGCTGAAGAACTCAAAGGCTTCATGAAAATACATCAAAAAGCAAAGAAGGTCGCATAAAATAGTTATAGTATAAGAGAATAATCAATGATGGTTTTATAATTATAGAATAGCCAACATTTGATTATTATAATTTTTTAAATATTATGGAGAAGAATAAATGATTAATAAATAATGTTCATTTTCTTGTAAATATATAATATTTTCTATTGCTTTTATATTACTTTTATATTGGATTTTATATACAAAATAGATTAATATTATTTATTTTACAGGGAAAGGGATGTAAAAATGAAAGAATGGGGAATTTCTTCTGCGATAGATATTTATGAATGTGATTTGAAAAAAATAAGAGATGCAGACTATATTAAATGTTTTGTAAAAAACTTATGTGATTTAATACAGATGAAAAGATTTGGTGAAACACAAGTGATTCATTTTGGAGAAGATGAACGGGTTTCTGGTTTTTCAATGATACAATTAATTGAAACTTCACTTATTTCGGCACACTTTGCAAATTTTACAAATACCACCTACTTAGATGTATTTAGTTGCAAAGAATATGATCCTGAAAAAGTTAAGATGTTTGCTCAAGAATATTTTGATGGTAAACGAGCAATACTTAAGGTAACATATAGAATATAATAAAGGAAAATATAATGAAGAAGAATATAATAATTGATGCAAAATGTCCTAAAGAGGGGTGTGATGGTGAATTAATAAAACGAATAAATAAAAGAAATGGTCGTTTCTTTTTTGGATGTAGTAAATATCCAAAATGTAAACATACAGAAACTAGTGACGAAACCCCTGTCCCAATCACTAAAGAAAAATGTTGGCTATGTAATTGCAGTAGTCCTCCTCCTGATTCAACAATAACTGTAGAATGCGAAACACCAGCTGGCAAACCTTGTAAACCAAAAGATGTACTTGTACATTTTCCTTGTTATATGGATATTGAATAATGACAAATGAAGAACTGACAAATTTAAAAGATGACATTATAACAAAATCATATCGTGAATTGGCAAGAATGGACATCATGATTGAGTTCAAAGAACTTGATGATTCATTATTAGATGTCGGTGTATTGGAAGATGAAGGATATTATATTGAAGTTGATGAAGAACTTATTAAAACAACTGATGAAAATGAATTATTTGATGTTTTAACAGGTGGAATTGCACATGAATTGTCACATATTTGTAAAAAACCAAGAGGTGCAGCTAATGTATGGCTTGATAAAATGTTATATAAATTTTCATGGCAATATAGAATGATGGATGAAAGAGATACTGATCTTCATGTTATTTTAAGGGGATATGGTAAAGAATTACTCAAATTTATGCAATATTCTGAACGTTTATATTCTAGATATGAGGAAGATGGATTATCTCAGATAGAATTGAAAGTTTTGTTGGAAAAAAAATGATGTAAAAATAATAAAAATAACTATGATAAAACATACATTATTTTTTATGGAAATATTATGAAATTTGAATTTAGTCCAAGTAAAAAAATAAGGGAATTTGATATTTCATCATTCATTGGGAAAACAGTCGAAATAAAATTAAAACATATGAATAATAGCAAAACTGATCAATTTTGTGGAATTGAAACAAAATTAACAGAAGATGTAGAATTTTATGATTTTATAATGATTAGTGGATGGATGGGTAAAATTTTTGGTAAAGAAGGCGATATAATAGAAAGAAAAATAATAGATGTATACTTAATAGAACACATGAATGGTGGAAGATCAGATTATAGAAAAGGCAGTTCATACACAGATTTTTTTGATGATCAAAGAAAAAGAGAAGTTCATAAATTTTGGAAGGGTGGAATAATTGGAAGAATGATAGGACGTGGTGGCGGTGATGCTGATCAAGCTGATATTGTTTTTGTTTTTAAAGATTTTAAGATTGAAGAAAGTTGTTGGTCATATACAGCACCTGAAGAATGGTATTCAGAGTTGCATCAAGATAAATCACGTTTCTCATTTCCAAAAGGTTTTTATAAAAATGCTGATGAGGCAATACATTTCTTTTCAGATAAACCAAATGATGATATGTTTGGTGAAAGATATTTTCCTGTTGTTGTGTTTCCTATTGAATCTGAAGCAAAAATAAGAAGTATTATAGGTAATGCAAAATCACATTCGAAAGCTATTGTTACTAAAAAACATATAATTTTTGGAACCCGTTGTAAACCTGATGAATATGGTTATGTAATTTCACAAACATATGAAAATGGTGGACAAGTTCCAAGAGCACAAGTATGGGATTGGGATTAAATGTATATACCTACCAAATCCATAATTGATTTTACTGCATTTGATGAAGAAGATAGGTGGTATGTAATTAACACAATGTTTTCCAGATTAAAGGGGTTAATCCAGAAAGATCTGGATAAATTTAAACTGGAAATCAATGATAGTATATCATATAATGTTAAAGGTCCTCCAGTGTTTTCTGTTTATCCTAAGCAGATCATTGTTGATGATAAAATAGAATTGATAAAAGAATCAGTATTTAGAAAAATAAATGCACAAAATACATTCATTGATTTAAGAAATAAAATAAAGAAAGCCTTACATAGAAGAAGACATAAACATTGGAAAATAGAATTAATTTATCATGAGTTTTTTAATATAACTTTTGTGGTTAAAGATAGATATTGTGGTTTAGCAGCATTGTTAACAGAATGGGGCGAATAAATTAAAGGAGAAGAAGATGAAAGATATTAATGATAAGTTAAGGGAAATTGAAGATAGTTGGTATCTTCATCTACAAAAATCAGATAAAAGAAGAATGCTTTTGCAAACGTTGTATGAGTGTGATGAAGGTGATTTTGATGTAATAAGAAATGGCTTGGAAAATGATATCAAAGAAGCAATAAAAGAAGTTGATGATGGGTAAAAGGAACAACGGAAGTATAATGGCACGAGATATCAAAGAAGTCATTGACAAAGTTATTGAACAAATTCCAGATGGTGAACATGAAAGGTTAATTAGCAGACTCAAAAGCTTTAAACATAGTTCTGATTACTGTCCACCTGATCAGATGTATCATTGGTGGGGTATGCTTGCAGTGACATTAAATAGTGAATTGCCTATTCAGCCCGAGACAGAATGGCAAAAAGAAATTTATAGAATTGTGACACAAAAAGAACCATCTAAATAAATAGTCGAGTGACATATATTATATTAAAATATGATAACTGAAGAAAAAGAAATCTATAGAAAAGAATTATTAAAAAATTGTTATATTGTTAAAATAAACAGGCAGGCAATGGAAATACTTCTTGATATTGAGAAAAAGCACAGCTGTTTTGTAAGAGCAGATGAACCAATGTCTGGATTTGTTGGTGTTTATAATATTGGTAGTGATCATTATTATGTTTGTGAATATGAAAAATTGGGAATAACAATTGAATGATGACGACATAACAATTTGGAATTGTCCAATACCAAAATGTAAAGGAAAATTAATTTATAGGATAAATAATACAACACATGAAAAATTTCTTGGATGCACAAATTATCCAAAATGCACATATACACAAAAATGTGAAGATGAATGTGAAGACATTCAAGATACATGCTCAAGGTGGGAATAGAAATTTTTAGTTAAAAATCGGCCGGGGTGTGGGAAATTTTGTTTGAGAAGAGAAACTGATGGCGTTTAACAAACTTGAAGCTTTGGCCATATCAGACTCGCTACGTAGATCGCAATCTTTCTCGCACCCTCATTTTAATTTATAATGGATGTATGATAAAATTTAAAAAAGAAACCTTCATATACATTAAGGATAATTGGAAATTAATAATATTTTTAATGTTCAGAACAAAAAGATTTGGAGTTAATAACAAATGGTGGTGTGATTTTGATTCTAGATTTGGAATATCTATTGGGAAAAGAATAAGATGGCTTATTACAATTAGACCACTTATAGAAAATTATAAAATGGTGAGATTTAGAGCAACAGCATGTCATTTTTTATGTGATGAACATAAAGATCTTTTTGGATGGAAGGATTTTAAATGAAAGAAATAATGGTAAAAATTCCTTATATAGATGAGGAATTAATTGGCAGAAAAGTGGTATGGAGAATTGATTCTATAAATGGAGATATAAAAAAGGGTGATGTTGTTGGAAAAGTAGCAAGAATTAATGATGATCATGTTGTTTGTGAGATAGATGATCGTGTTCATGATATGATTATAAATGATAAGGTAGAACATGATTTTTCAATACAATTATGGGAACAAGGTGAAGATTGATTGACAGTTTATGTAGATGATATTCAAGAATACTTCAGTAGTATGATTACTTCTGAAGCCAAAAGATTTGGCAAAAAATGGTGTCATTTATGGACAGATGGAAATATTGAAGAGCTACATACATTTGCCAAAGAAATAGGACTTAAAAAATCATGGTTCCAAAACAAGAAACGATTTCCTCATTATGACATAGTTCCATCAAAAAGAAAATTAGCATTGGAAAATGGTGCAATATATATGAATTTAAGGGAATGGTATAAACTTCAATATAAAAATAAATGTATATAATAAAGAAAAGTTAAAAGATAAAATGAATGAATATGAGTAATTCTTTAGATGAATATAATAAAGATCTTAGAGAAAAATCTGGTGCTGTCAGATCAAAAGATCCACTTGTATGTTTCCTTTATTTATTAATGAGAGATCATGTTCCTGCTGGTGTTATTTCAAAAATTGCTAATGATTCAAAAACAAACACCGATGGACATATATATACAAATGGATTTATTGCTGAATTTGCAAAATATATAGCTGAGAGATTAAGAAATGAATAACTCTAATAAATTTCATCATTTATATCATGATGATGTAATAAGAAAATTAGAAACACAATTAGCAAAAATCACTAAAAGAGTATTAAATCTGGCTGAAAAATATTTTGATAAATATAATGGTGAGTGTGGATCAATTAATGAATATAAGAAAATAGAAGAATTATGTAAAGAAAAAAATATATTAATTGGTAGTGTATTTGATGCAGTTAAAGCAAAGAAATTATTAGAAGAAAATGAAATATGTGCAAAAGAAAATGAAAATAATTTTAAACATATAAAAGAATTTATGGTAGATTTTTTAAAAAGTAATTTGAGTATTGAAGTAGATGAAGATAGTTTTGGATTTAATGGAAGATCATTAAATATAAAACTTGTATTAGGTGAAGATACTATTTCAGAAGGAATGTATACATTGAAAGAAGATGAAGGATAAATGGCAGCAATAGAACCAACTAATTCTACATGTAGAAAATGGAATTGTACAGAGAGTTGCCGTTATTGTACACGTACATGCGATCTATTATTTTATGTAGGAACTAGTACATCAAGTGTTGTTGCTGTAGGTATGTATAAACATGAGGTAAGAAAAGCATCAGTAGCAACAAGTGATATAGAAGAAAAAATGCCTGATGAATCTCCTGAACCAGAATTTTATGTTCCAAAATATGACATTGAAACAATAAGATCATGGAGAAAATTACAGAGATATTGCTCAGTTCATAAATATAACTTCAAATATAAACCCACAATAAAAAGACGGCTATCTATATCCAAAAGTGGATGGCTACCAAGATCAGTTCATAAAAGAAAAAAAGGTCACTAACCAACCAGTTATTACCAATTAATAAAACTTTCCATAGTTTTTATTGAAAATTATATATGTAAATGATATATAAATATATTGCGATGTATTTTTATACTAAAATTTATTAAATAGAATAAGATTAAAATTTAAAACTTAGGTGAGAGGAGGCATATTTTGATTGTTTAAACAATAATAAATAATTTTATAGGTAGCGTGACTGTTAACCAGGTCACAATAAAAACGATTCTACTGAATAAAAGGTAGGTCACAATTTTAAACGAACTGATAAAAAGGTTCACAAAAAAGGAAGTATTATGTCTGAGAAAGATTCTACTGTTTTACAAACCCGCGTTGATGAAGCTGCAAAAGTCCTCAAAATAAAAGATCTCGATGAAAAAAATCTCAAAGAAAAAATAAACAGTTCTCTTGAAACTATTGGTATTGATGATTCAGATATAGGTATTAAAATATTGGAAGCTGAAACAACTACCTTTGAAGATTTTGAGAAATCATTTTATGATGGGGAAAGTGTTAAGAAATCGAAGCTTGTTGTTCCTATTACAAATAGTATTATTCCTATTCCTCGATTGAAAGCTGCATGGGAAATTCTTAAAGGTAATGATCCTTTCAAGAAGAAAGAAGAAAAACTTGAATTTGGTCAGCCTGATGCTTCTCTTTATGCAACACTTCGTCCAATTGGTCAGTGGGCTGATAATGAATTGATTGAAAAATATAAAGAAGCAGGACCAATTGAAATTGAGGATCAATTAAAAAGGCGATCTAAAGGAAGACCATGTATTGTCTTTAATGAAGATGGTACAGTAAATGAGGAAGATTCATTGTATATGCTCAGAAAAGCAAGACAACATGAATTGCCTGATAAATTCAAAATCAGAGAAAAACTTGTGTTGTTATATAGGGTAGGTGAATTTCCAAAAAGTGTCTTCTTTGAGTGTCCTGTTCATCGCAATGTGTTATTAATTGATGGCTATTGTGATGAATGTGGAAAAACTTGGGATGTAAATGACTATAATAAAAATGTATTTATAAGATTATTAATGGCTGAAGAAGATATTGATATTAGACTATATAGAAAAATGTCATTTGAGGAATTGAAAGAAGAATTTCCAAATGTATTTATAATCTATAATGATCTTAATGAAGAAGGAAAACTTCCAAGTTTGAAGAAAAAATCGTCAAAAAATGTTGATGGCTCAGATCCATTTAGAGTACATAAAACATATTAATCACGGAATTACTATGTGAAATTAGACAGCAGGAATATTCCTGCTGTCTATAAAAAGGAGAATAACAATGTTTGAGATGGAATATAAAGGTTTTAAAGCAAGTATAATGCAGGCAGAAAAATTAACTGGTGACTTTGCTCATGGTCTCCCACCTGGAAGACACATTGATGTTCATCCCGTTGATGCGTTTGAAAAACCGTTGGACAATTGGATACCAGGTCCAGGAAATTATGTTGTTCCTGTTGAACCAAATTGGGGATTATGGTTTGATTGGAGAGATAATGATACAATGAATACTGCTGTTCTACCTTCAATCAAAGGAATGAATCCTATTACTGGGCAAAGGACAAATGGTCTTTCACTTGAAAGATATGAAGAAAAATGTCCTGTTCACAAAATTAAATTTAAAGATGGATTATTTTGTGAGAAATGTAACTTCAAATGGCCATATCAAAATTATGTATGTTATCCAAATATTTTATGGTGGGATGGATTTAGATCATCAGATGGGAAAGTACGACAATTCTTTTTTACTGAAGATCTTTTGAAATCTGTGCCTGAGCAGGTAATTGGTAAAGAAGACACAGTTCCTGCTTTTGGATTTGCATTTTTTAGGACTAAAGTAAGACGTGAACCCGCTAAATCTGATACTATGAGGGGAATTTCAACTAATAATTTTTCAGGTGATATTAAGATATATCATAATACATTAGGTGGAATGACAAAAGGTGGAATTCTTAAAAAAATGAGTGGCACATCTAATGTGTATTATGCTAATAGTGAAAATTCAGGTGGAGGAATAATTAGTTCAGGTTTACCAATAACAGATGGTGAACTTTCATTTAGTAGTAATTCTCCTATGCCTTGTGCTGGTGGCCCAGCTGATGCAAATGATAATCCAAATGCCAGTATAAAAGGCAAATTTTTGGGACAGAATACTCTTAAGAAAAGTAGTGGTAAAAGCCGAAAGATTGGAGAAAGTCCTACAAGGTGCATGCAAAGTTCAATAGGTGAATTGTCTAATGATATTGAAACAAGAGAACGTGGAATTTCACTACCACCACAAAAACCAATGCCAACAAAAGAAGTTGGTGTAGGAGGTGGTGCAGAAATAAAACAAAAACTTAATATCGATCAATTGAAATTAACTGATTGGGAAAATGAACCTGCTTCTATTATGAGGTTGTATTTTGTTTTCACAAACCAGTTTAAGGATATTGCAAGTAAAGGAATGAAAAATTTGACAGGTGTTGCTGATGGCTTTATGAACGGAATAAAACTAGGATAAGAAATGCCAATACCCGTACATTTAATTTGTGGAAGATGTGGATCACTTGATGTTGAATTTGTTATAGGTAAACATGATGAAGAAAGTTGTGGTGTAAATATTAGCTGTAACAATTGTAGCGAATTAACTAGTGTAGAAACTGTTAACGAATGGAAGAAAGTACAGAGGGGATAAATGGTTTTTGCAAGTGGTGATACTCACATTCCATGGGATATTCATCGGTTATTAAATTTTGAGAAGTACCAAGAACTCACCAAGGATGATTATATGATTATTCTTGGTGATTTTGGTCTTATTTGGAAAGCCATTCCTGACATGAGAGAAGATTGTTGGACGGAATGGTTGAATGATAGACCTTATACAATTTTAGCTGTAGATGGAAATCATGAAAATCATTTTAGATTACGTGCACTTCCTACTCATAAAAAATTTGGTGGTTATGTAGGCAAAGTTTCTGCAAATATATTTCATCTGAGAAGAGGTGAAATTTATATTATTAATGGCAAAAAATTCTTTACATTTGGTGGTGCAGAAAGTTATGATAAAGCAACACGTTTTGAAGGAATTAGTATTTGGAAAGAAGAAGTTCCTTCAAATGCAGAAATGGAATATGGCTTAAAGAATCTGGAAAAACATAATAACGAAGTTGATTTTATTTTAAGTCATACAGCACCAAGAAAATTTATAAAAAGGTATTTTAAAGAATTGGGAATAAAAGATCCTGATGATATTTCATTAAATGATCCAACAACAAAATATTTGGATCATATTTATAAGACTGTGACATTTAAAAAACTTTATTGTTCACATTTTCATGATGATATTAAAACAAAAAAAATTCATATGTTATTTGAGAAAATGGCAAGGATTTGTTGATGGAATTTGAGTTTTCGTTTAATAGGAAAAAAGCAATAATGTATCAATTCTCAAGTAAAAAAAACCCTCACTTTTCAGGAACAGGAAATTTTAAAGGTTCATTAAAAGATGTAGATAGTGTTATAGATATAAGAGTAAATAAAATTGCAAAAAAATATGGTGTTAGTCCACCAAATGATATTATAAAAACTAAAATAAGAGAATGACATGATTAAAATTACAATTTACATTCATTCAAACAAAATATTAGAACAGGTTGAACTCCTTCTTAAAATAATCCCCAAAATTTATAAGATACTGTATACTAAAACATCAAAACTTATAGGACGTCAGGGTGGAATAATTGCTGATTCACAAACTGATGAAATATTTGCTGATTTTTCTGTGGAAAAGAAGGTTAAAACAAAGAGTAAAGAAGATATAAAATATTGTCATGTTTGTGATGAAGCTGCTGAATATTTAAGTAGTAATAAACTTAATAGTATTTGTAGTGGTAGCATATTGCATAAACAAATGTTGAGTAATTGTGAGATAGATAAAAAGCTTAAAAAATAATGGATGAACCATTAAATTTAGAAGAGATAAAAGCACTTGAAAAAACTGCACAAATGATGAGATTAGCAGGGAGTGATGTATTTTGGAGCCCTCAAGAAAAAGATGATTGGCTTGATAATATAGATAAAGAGATTGATGAAGCATATGTCAAATTACAGAGAACGAATCAAAATACCACATAATGGTGCAATAGATTTCAAGTTTTTTACCAAAAGAGGACCTAAAGAATTTGGCACATTTGTGGCAAAAGGATATGAGAGAGTTGTATTTGGTGGAAGAGGACCATATATTGAATTTAAAAAAGATCAAATTATAAGAAATAATATTTATATACCTGCAAATGCAGAGTGGAGACTTGACGAGGGTCAAGAAGATAAGATATATTATTATGAATATAGAACTAAAATAGATAATGTTATGGTTTACCTACAAAATAAAATTGTTGATTATGCTGACTATAAAGTAGGATTCATATATATTTCACCATTTGAATTGTATGATGAAAATGGAAAAGTATTAATTACAAAATTAAATAAAAAATGAGGAGAATATTATGGCTTCCACTATGATGACTATTCCTGAAATTATTAATGTTGGATATCAAAAAAGAAGTGATACATACACAGGCAAACTTGCCTATGTTGTTTATACTGATGTCAAAGGTAAACTCCGTAAAGAAAAAAGCTGGCGAGGTTGGTGTAGTGATCAAATTAAAAAAGATGAATTTAAAAATGAACCAACTGAAGGATTTGTATTAAACAAAGGTGTGGGTGGTCAACGACAAAGCTATGGATGGAATGCAAGAAATGAATATATTAGGGTGTATGATCCAAGAGATTTCGAGTTTGAAATTTCAGTTTCCAATTTACTTTTTATTCTGCAAGAGTGTAGTTCTATAAAAGGAAAAGGCCTTGAAGGTAAATTTGTATATTCATGGAATGGTGCTGACCTTATTCTTTTACCATGTTGTTCACAAGAATATACAGAGTGTGTTAAATACAATGAAAACATGGTAGCAAAAGTAACTAAAGATCAGATGGTTGAAGGTTGTACCTATCAAATGAAAAGCATGATCAATGTTATGTATCTTGGAAGACATCCATGGTTCTCAAAAGAATATGATTGGTCAGTTCCATCAAAAAATTATTTAAAATCTCTTGGTAAAAGACACATATTTTTGGATATAGATTCAAATCAAACTATTTATAAGGTTGAGAAGGGTTTTACAAACATTGCTAAACGAACTTCAGATGAAGCCATTGCAGATTATGCAAATGCTTATGAAAAAATGCAGAATAGTATTCATTGTTTGGTACCTACTGAAGTTGTCTTTAAAAAGATAACACTTAAAAAAGATCCATATAGTGAAGATGCATTTATTAAAAAAGATGATGAATATTATTCAGTCTCTGTAACTAAAAGATATTATCAAGATGGTGGAGGTTATGATGTTAGAATTGCAACAAATCCTTTTATTATTCCGGAAATAAAGGAAGGTTCAATTGGCAAATTAAATAAATTAAATGTTATAGGTTATACTAGTTGTAGTTTTAATAAAGAAATAAAATCATTATTAGAAGTAAATAAAATGGAATTTTATAGAATATTTTTAATAAATAGTAAAGGTGCTTCATACAGTTTAATATAAAGGAGATATGTATGTCAGTTAATGATGACAAAATCAAAAAACTACTAGGAGTTATTGACGAAAAACGTGAAAAATTGGGAACAAAACCCAGAATGATGCTTAAAACAAACGGTCTCATCAAATTTGACAACGGAAAAACTGTCAATATCAATACCATTAATTCATTAGTTGATTGTGTTCGTACAGTTGCAGAAATCATTACAGTTCGTGATTCATATAATAAAGCAGCTGAAGCATTGGATATTTATTTAATAGACATTCCTAAATTTAATGGATATTCTATTGAAGAATGGATTGAAGACTTCAAACTAAAAGTTAAGATTATTCAATGGAATATTGAAGATAAGAATATCAGAAATCTTGAATCCAAATTGAAAAATTTAAGATCAGAAGATCTTAAAACAACTGATGCCTTGGATGATATCTCTAAAGATTTAAACTTGTAGGGAAAACGATGAAAGATATCAACATAATGCATGTTTATAATGGCACATTTTTCAAGGATGGTGTTCAATATAAATATGATAGTTCATACAATACAAGAATTGTTTGCAAACAAGTAAGTGATCCAACAAAAACAATTCAATTTTCATGTTATGAAACTGTTCAAGTATCAGATGAAGAAGCAATAAAAATAAAAAAATTTCTTAAAATGGTTATCAATGATACCAAAAGAACTTTAAAAGAATATGAAGAAGGTATAGAATTATTAGATAAACAAAATGTGCCAGATGAGATTGTGATATGAGGATGAGACATAAAACAACTTCAAAAGGGTTTTTACCTTATGACAAAGCTTTGTCATCAGGTGGTTTATCAAAAAATAAGAAAAGAAAAAAGAAAATGGAAAGATTGTCAAGACGAATAAATAGAAGGAATAAAAAATGAGAACAAGAATAATAGCTGCATTTCCAGGTACAGGTAAAACATATTATCATGAAAAACATAAAGATACTACGTTGGATTCTGATTCATCACATTTTAGTTGGATCACAAAAGACGGTGAAAAGGTACGTAATCCTGATTTTCCAAATAATTATATTGAACATATAAGAAATAATATTGGAAAATATGAATTCATTTTTGTATCAACTCACAAAGAAGTTCGTGAAGCATTACTTGATAATTGTATATTTTTCTATTTAATATATCCTGATGAAGATAAGAAACAATATTTTCTTGATAGATATAGAAAGAGAAATAGCCCTGAAGCATTTATAAAATTACTTGATGATAATTGGGAAAAATGGATTAGAGAATGCGTATTTACAGAATATGGTTGTCAGAATAAAAGAATGACTTGGCTATCCGTCGAAAATGAATTACAACATATTGTAGCATCTGAACATGGTGATGTATTAGACGAAGATGAACAAGATTAAACAAGTGTGAACAAATACAGAAAGAGGGATAAACATGAAACAAGTAACAGTAAATAAAAAAGATCTTTTGGAAAAGTTAAAAGAAAACAGAAAACTGCATAAGAAATTGGTTTGGGAAGCACAAGAAGGTTTTAAAATTGCAGCAAAGAAAAAGCTTGAGCAGCTTCTAGAAAAAGTAAATAAGAATGAGATGGTTGATTTTAGAAAATTATATGAATTAGATCAACCAATGGACCAAACAAAAGAATATGATCGGGCCATTGAAATGTTAGAGATGGAAGTTAATGAAACGGTTGTTGTAACTGCAAATGAATTTCGTAGTTTTGTTCAAGATAATTGGGATTGGACAGATAGTATGCTCTTGTCGAATACTAAATATTTGAGTAGATAAAATGTCAGATATGTTAAGAATAGGACAACCAACAATTGAAGTACTTGATAGGGAGAATGAGTATCATAGAATTAAAGTTGTATTTCCGATGATTGATAAAAATAATATTGAAAAATATGTAAGAGGTGGCATAATTAAATTTACTGCTGAAAATTTTCCAATTAATCATCCGTTAGCAGATCTTTTGACAATACAATTCAGAACCGGGTATGAAGAAAAATATAATGAAGGACTTAGTAAAGACCAGTAAATATTTGAGTTTAATACTTCGACATAATCCTGATATTATAGGAATTAATTTAGATGAAAACGGATGGGCAAATGTTGATGAATTAATTAAGGGAATGGATATTTCTTTCGATATATTGGAAAATGTAGTTGAAAATAATAATAAGAAAAGATTTACATTTAATCCTGATCTCACCAAAATAAGAGCAAATCAAGGTCATTCAATTAATGTTGATCTTGGTTTGAAACCCATCGTTCCTCCAAGTAATTTATATCATGGAACTATTGAAGAATCTTTTAATTTAATTCGTTTATTTGGATTAAAGAAAATGAAACGAAATCATGTTCATCTTTCTCGTGATGAAGCAACAGCTTATAGAGTTGGAAAAAGAAGAGGATATCCCATAATTTTACATATAGATGCATGGAAAATGTTTAAAGATGATTTTCAATTTTTTCAATCTAAAAATGGTGTATGGTTGACAGATAACGTACCTTTCAAATATATTACAAGTGTAGTTAGAGACTTTATATTGGAGAAATTATGCTAAAAATATTTTATAAAACAGGTATTTATGGTTATCAAATGCAAGAACCAGAAATGGTAAAAGCCGGAATGGTTGCTTCATTTTGTGGTAATAGACAAATAAGAACTTGTAGACCAGGTAGATTACCATGTGGGTTTTTTATTTGTGATCTTGAAGAACTTAATAATCAACCAACGTTTAATTATCCTGCAAATTATAAAGCTCATATGACAATTGCAGTTGGTCAAGGAGAATATCAAACAGATGAATATGAAGATGGTACTTATAAGATAAATGATTTGCTATATTGTGGTGGGACAGGTAAGATTTCAAATAGTAGGATATATAGAGGAAATCCAATTATTGGTATTGTAAATAGTGTTGAAAAAAATATGATTGGATTTATAACAGTATTTTCTAATTTAGAATCATTAAGTAATTAGTATTAAACATGAAAATTTTTATGACCCTGATTTAATCGGTAAATATATTATTTGTAGTGAATATGGAACACATGGTGCACTTACTGTGTGGAAAGAAAAATATGGTAGTTTTAATAAGAAAGAAGAAGTCGAAAAAATAATACAAGATAAATCATGGTTGTTTATTAAGTTTATTGAAGAAAATTGTTTTCCATATAGAGAAATAAAAAATGGAAAATCTGAAAACAATGGTAGTTTTATTTCTTGTATTCGTAAATTAAGAGGATCTTAAAATGACAGTAGCTTTTAGACAAGATATTGATTGGAATGAAGTAAAAGAAAGACTTGAAAAAAGAAATATGTCAATGTATTATGTTGGTGGAACATTATCAATATCGCTTGATAGTAAAAGATTTGTAGCATTAAATTTAGATGGTGAGGGATTTGATCAAGATGACAATATATTACAGCAACCTGAATTTATAAAAAAAATAGTAAGAGATATTTATGTAGAAACAAAAGGTGAAACTCAATATTATAAAGATGAAATATTAAAAATTTAACTAAAGGAGATTAATTATGCAACATCCTAAAAAAGGTATAATTAATGTTGAAAAGTCAAAAGTAAATTTGGATATGAGTTTTGATATGCGTGATGTTATTGATATTTTGGTATCAGAACAAGAACAAAATATTGAAAACACACTTATGAATTTTAAGTTTGATCTTCAAAATGTTGAAGGCAAGCTTAAATTGAATGATAAAAAAATACAAGATTATATAAAAACTTTTGTAAAGAGTGAATATCTTGGTAAATTTGATGCTATTGAAAAAACGTTTAAAGATTTGGGACTTCCAGCATCTGTCAAGTTTGAAATTATGGAAGGAAGAGATATGCCAACTGGCCGTCCAAGATTGACACTCAATTCTAGCCAAGATTTTGATAACAATATAGAAAAAGTTGTTGTTGCACTTATCATTTGTAATACATCTTTTGATCGTAGTACTGTTGATGGTACTTTGACATTTTATCTTGAAACAGAATATGATGATACATTAAAAAGTATGTATAAAGAAAATGAAAAATTTAAAGATGAAATAAAAAATTTAAAAGAAGAAATTCGTAAATGCAAAGAACAATTATCTGGAACAGACAGATTGGTTAGAAGAGCAAGAGCAGCTGTTACTAAAAAGGCAGTCGGTGAAGATGTTGATTCATTGCTTGATGATTTCAGAAAACAATATCCACAAGTTGAGTTAAAAGCAATTGAAAATAAAAAATAATGGACAAAGTTCATTGTATAAAATGTGGAATTATTGAAGAATATAAAACGGTACCAAACCCATATTCACAAGATGGCAATGACTTCAAATATTCAAAATGTAAATGTGGTAGTTAACAACCACTCTGTATAGGACACGGTTGTATTGATGTTATAAGTTTGAGTTGTCTTAAAACAGTAGGATAACAATGGGTTATTTAAAAATTGGAAAAGAAATAGAAACAAATAATCCCACATTAATGTATCAAGTTATTGTAAGATATATACATGGTAATGATGATAAAAGAGAAACCGAAGTAGTATTGATAAAAGATGAAAGTGTGGTATTAGAATTTGTTGAAGTACTTGAAGAAATAATAAAAACTGCGAATAGAGAAAGAAGTCGTGTTGTAGTTAAATATCCTCAATTTTTTGATGATTTATATGTGGGTGATAGAAAATATAATGATGTATTTCTTCAATGGCCAGGTGATTGTACTTGTAATAGTATGTATCCATCTGCTCTAACTGATTATGAGATATTTTATTTTGATGAGAAAGGTATAAGATATAGGGTAAAATATGTCGAAACCAAAACTACGAGGTAAAACAAAATATGCTGCAATGTTAGATGATGCTAGTTATTGTGGACATAAAGATGGTAATATAATTGAACTTGATGAATTTGGTTGGGATTGTTGCTTTGTAAATGGTACAGGTGGTGTGGCAATTAATGTAAATGATAAAGATACATTAATTATAGATATATATCAATTAAAAGTATTATTTGAACATGCACAAAGTGTAATTGATGCAATGAAAGATATGGAAGAGGAAAGAATGGGAATAAAACAATGTAGATGTGGCAAGACTACAAATACTGCTGTTTGTGATTGGATTAATTCAAAAGATAATAGAGCAGATAAATGTTTTGCTGCTACAGATGAGAATGGAAAATGGATAAAAGGTTGTGCATTTGATAAAACGCCACTTTATATGAAGAAATCAATTGATGAGCTTTTAGATTTGACAGAAGAATGAAGATACATTTATTAGGTTTGGAATTCTATTTCTTTTTTGCATGGTATGATCTATG
>Ga0307377_10001982_pt1 | contig 24658 bp, 14 predicted proteins | sample TR3MG_FD_202535 | JGI IMG/M metagenome (GOLD analysis project Ga0307377, IMG submission 202535) | Soil microbial communities from Risofladan, Vaasa, Finland - TR-3 | ecosystem: Environmental > Terrestrial > Soil > Coastal area > Acid sulfate soil | place: Finland: Risofladan, Vaasa | collected...
GCACCTCCCCCAGGTCCTTGTAGGCATTCCCCAGGTTGCCCAGGGCTTTCCCCTCCCCGCGCCGGTCCCCGATCTCGCGGGCCACGCTGAGCGCCTGCTCGTAGTACTCGATCGCCCGCCGCACCTCCCCCAGGTCCGCGTAGGTCAGCCCCAGGTTGCCCAGGTCATTCCCCTCCCCGCGCCGGTCGCCGATCTCGCGGGCCACGCTGAGCGCCTGCTCGTGGTACTCGATCGCCCGCCGCACCTCTCCCAGGTCCGCGTAGGCCAGCCCCAGGTTGCCCAGGTCCGCCCCCTCCCCGCGCCGGTCCCCGATCTCGCGGGCCACGGTGAGCGCCTGCTCGTAGTACTCGATCGCCCGTCGCACCTCCCCCAGGTCCGCGTAGGCCAGCCCCAGGTTGCCCAGGTGCCCACCTTCGGCCTGTCTTCGATCCAGCCTGCGGGCAGCCGTCAGGGCTGTCTCCAACCACGCGATCTGCTGCCTCGGGTGCTGGCGTATGGGGAGAATATGGAAGCACCCCGCCGGGTAGTCGTCGCACAGCTCGAGCGCCCGCCGGTTCCCTGCGGCGTTCTCCTCAGCCCACCTGTGCCCGGCCTCGACGTTGTCCCACTCCAGGTCGAACAACCCCAGTCCGCGCAACAGCCACTCTCCACCCCGCTCGTAGAGCTCATTGGCAGCCCTGCACACCGTTTGATAGTGTGCCGCGTGCCGCTCACGCCCGCTGGCCCGCTCGGCCTCTTCCAGCCTGCTCTCGGCAAACACCTGCGCCAGGTCGTGCAATCGGTACCGCTCCGCCTCCGGGTCCCATTCCACCAGGCTGTAGCATAGCAGTTCGCTCAGCCCGTCCTGCGCACGGTCCGCCTCCAGCCCCCACACCGCCGCAGCCCCTCCCCGCTCGAACGTGCTGGGGAACACCGCCAGCAGCGCCCACTGCCGCTGCAACTCCTCGCCGAGCAGGTCGTAGCTCAGGCTGAGCGACGCCTCGACCAGCCCCAGCCGCGTCTGCCTGTCCTCCAGCCGCCGCAGGTACTCCGCCGGGCGCAGGTCCTCCTGCCTGGCCAGCGCGCTGCCCGCCAGCCGCAGCGCCAGCGGCAGGTACCCGCACAGGCGCGCCATCTCGTCGGCGCAGTCACCGATCCGCCCGGCGATGCGCAGCAGAAAGCTGCGCGCGTCTGCGGGGGGTAGCGTGTCCAGGTTGATCGCCCGCATGCCGGGCAGCGTGAAGCGCTGGCGCGAGGTCACCAATAGCAGGCACGACGGAGGGGGAATCAGCGGCTCCACCTGCGCCGCACCGGCGGCGTTGTCCATCAGCAGCAAGGCGCGTTGGCCGTGCAACACCGAGCGATACAGCCCGCACAACTCGGCCTCGCTTTCGGGCAACCGCTCTGTGGGGCGGTAGGCCCGCACCACGTGGGCCATCGCCTCCCCCGGCGTCAGGGGCGTGGGACCGGTCCCCTTCAGGTCCAGGTAGATCTGGGCGTCCGGGTAGCGCGGCGTGATCTGCTCGGCCAGTTTGAGTGCCAGGGCGGTCTTGCCGATGCCCCCCAGACCCCGCAGGCCGGAGATGGTCACGCCGCCTTGCTCTATGGCCCGGCACAGCGCGGCCAGTTCCTCCTCCCGCCCGGTAAAGTCGCCGGGTGGTGACGGGAGTTGGTATAACAGGGGACGGGGGACGGACGCCAGGCCGGCAGGCGGAGGCCCCAGCACTTCGATCACCGACGCGCGGGTCACCACACCTCCACCCACGCGGGTGGACTGGCGGGTGAAGTACTCGAATAAGAGCGCGTGCGCCTCTCTCCAGTCGGCCCGGCCGTAAGCCTGCAGCTTGGCCTGCACGTTCGCCTTCACACTGTCCACCGAGAGGTACTCCACCAGCGCCGTCCGCCCCAGCACGGCGTAGAACCGCCCAGCATCCACACGCGCCTTCTTCTCCTTCTCGGCATACCGGCTCAGGCGTTGGCACAGCCGGGCTGCCTCGGCGCACTGATCCACAGCGCCCTTCTTGATGGCGGACTTGACCTCCGCCAGGTCGCCGTTGAACGGGCGGTTCGTGAGGAACACGAAGCGCACGTTGTCCGGCTCCTCGGCAGAGAAGCGGCTCTCGTAGAACCTGTAGAGCGCCTTGAGCAGCAGAGGATCGGCCAGCGTCCACGGTTTCCCCTCCGCCTGCTTCGTCTTGACCTGGATCAGGATGCGCCGGTCGTCTTTGATCAGGTTGATGTCCTCCAGCTCGACGCCGTTCTGCCGGTCCTCTCCCTCCAACTGCATCTCGGCCACTTCGCCCAAAAAGTCCTGGACCAGGTCGAACAGGGTGGGATCGTAGCGCACCGGCTCGAAGAAGTGGTTGAGGGCCAGCAGGAGGGCGCATTCCCACTGGTAGACGTAACCACCACCATATTGCAGATCGGTCTCGCTCATTGCCCTGTCCTCTTCAGTACACTCGACCAGCCTGTAGTTAAGTCGCGCTTGCTCCGGCCAACTCGTCCAGCCAGCCGCGCACCCGCTCCGCGTTAGGGTCCTCGATGGCCTCGTAAATATCCAGCGCCTGCTCCCACAGTTGGCGAGCGCTGGCCAGCTCTCCCTGCCCCTTGGCTAACAGGCCCATGTTGGCCAGGTCCGCCCCCTCCCCGCGCCGGTCCCCGATCTCGCGGGCAATCTCGAGTGCCTGCTCGTAGTACTCGACCGCCCGCCGCACCTCCCCCAGGTCCGCGTAGGCACTCCCCAGGTTGCCCAGGGTACTCCCCTCCATTCGCCGGTCCCCGATCTCGCGGGCAATCTCCAGCGCCTGCTCGTGGTACTCGATCGCCCGCCGCACCTCCCCCAGGTCCGCGTAGGCATTCCCCAGGTTGCCCAGGGCATTCCCCTCCCCCCCCCGGTCGCCGATCTCGCGGGCAACTGTGAGCGCCTGCTCGTAGTACTCGATCGCCCGCCGCACCTCCCCCAGGGCAGCGTAGGCATTCCCCAGGTTGCCCAGGTCTGCCCCCTCCCCTCCCTGGTCCCCGATCTCGCGGGCAATCGCCAGTGCCTGCTCATAGTACTCGATCGCCCGCCGCACCTCCCTCAAGGCGAAGTAGGCATTCCCCAGGTTGCCCAGGTCTGCCCCCTCCCCTCCCCGGTCCCCGATCTCGCGCCGAATCGCCAGCGCCTGCTCGTGATGCTCGATCGCCCGCCGCACCTCCCCCAGGGCGGCGTAGGCATTCCCCAGGTTGTTCAGGTCCGCCCCCTCGCCACGCCGGTCCCCGATCTCGCGGGCAATCGCCAGCGCCTGCTCGTGGTACACGATCGCCCGCCGCACCTCGCCCAGACTGTAGTAGGCATTCCCCAGGTTGCCCAGGTCTGTCCCCTCCCCGCGCCGGTCCCCGATCTCGCGGGCAATCGCCAGCGCCCGCTCATAGTACTCGATCGCCCGCCGCACCTCCCCCAGGTCGGCGTAGGCCAGCCCGAGGTTGCCCAGGTCCAGCCCTTCCCCGAGCCGGTCCCCGATCTCGCGCCGAATCACCAGCGCCTGCTCATAGTACTCGATCGCCCGCCGCACCTCCCACAGGTCGGCGTAGGCCAGTCCCAGGTTGCCCAGGTCCAGCCCTTCCCCGAGCCGGTCCCCGATCTCGCGCCGAATCACCAGCGCCTGCTCATGGTACTCGATCGCCCGTCGCACCTCCCCCAGGGCGGCGTAGGCCAGCCCGAGGTTACCCAGGGTCGTACCCTCCGCGCGCCGACCTCCGACCTCGCGGGAGATGGCCAGCGCCTGGTTGTAGTACTCGATCGCCCGCCGCGCATCCCCCAGGGTGGCGTAGGCCACCCCCAGGTTGCCCAGGTAACCACCCTCCCCGCGCCGGTCCCCCGCCGCCCGCGCCGCCTCCGCCGCCCAACCCAGCAGCCGCACCGCCTCTCGCAGGTGGCCCCGCAGATGGAGGAAGTGTACGCCGCCGCCATAGAGCCACTCCGCCAGCGTCTGCACCCCCGCGTGTTCCCCGCTCTCCCGCGACCACTCCCCCGCCGCCATCAGGTTCCCCAGTTCCGCCTCCAGCGCCCCATAGTCGTCCGTGTACCGCTCCGCGTATGCCACACAGTACGCCAGGTGCGCATTGCGCAGGCTCTCCCACTCCCCCGTCTCGTGTGCCAGCACGCGGCTATAGTCCCCCAGCAGCGGGTGCAGTTCGTACCGCCCCGGCACCTGGCTGGGCCGCACCAACGACAGCGCCGCCAATCCCTCCAGCCCCCGCTCCACCTCCCTGGGTTCCTGCCCCACCACTCCCGCCACCGCAGGTGGCGCTATGCCCCCCTCCGCCATCACCCCCAGCGCCCGGAACAACCGCTGCTGCCCCCGCTCCAGCGCCTCGTAACTCAGCGCAAAGGCCACGGCCACGCTGTCCTCCGGCCGCTTCGCCAGCGGCAGGCACAACTCCGCCACCAGGCTCGGCGCCTCCTCCAGCCGCGCCAGGTACTCCCCCGCGCTCCAGTTCCGCCGCCCCATCAGCCGCGCCGCGATGTCCAGCGCCAGCGGCAGGCCCCCCAACCGCTGCGCCAGGTCCTTCCGCGCCGCCCGCTCACCCTCGTCCACCGTTGCCCCCAGGATGCGCGCCAGCAGTGCCTCCGCCTCCTTCTGCTCCATCTCCCCCACCGGCAGCACCCGCCCGTGGCGCTCCAGTTCCGTGAACGAGCGCCGGCTCGTCACCAGCGCCACGCAGCCCGGCGCGCCCGGCAGCAGCAGCGGGAACTCCTCCACCGCCACCCGCTCGGCGTTGTCCAGGATCACCAGCGCCTCCCGTGTACGCAGCACCGTGCGCACCAGCCCGGCCAGCCCCTCCGCGTCGGGCACCTGCGCCGCCTGGTCGCCGTAGCCGTAGGTGGCCGCCACGTGGCGCAGCGCCGAGGCCACGTCCCGCCGCCGCAGGTCCACCCACACCACCCCGTCGCGGAAGCGCTCGCCCCAGCGGTGCGCCGCGTGCACCGCCAGCGCCGACTTGCCCACCCCGGCAGTCCCGTGCAGCCCCACCAGGCCCACCGTCTGCCCGCTCCCGGGCCGCAGCAGCCCGTCCAGGTCGTCCAGGTACGGTTCGCGCCCGGCGAAGGTCACCAGGTCGGGCGGCAGTTGGAAGGGGCGGGGGGCGCCGGCGGGGCTGGCGGGGTACTCCTGCCCCACCACCGCCATCACCCGCGCCCACCACGCCTGCACGTAGTCCGCGATCTCGGGGACCGCCTCGCACGTGAGCCGGTTGGCGCGTGGGATGCGGACCCGCACCTCCTTCCGCTCACGCCAGCCGGGACGGGCGTCGTCCAGCCCGCGCAGGTAGGGCTGCACCCACAGCCAGTAGGCCGTGTCCTCCTGGGCGTCGTACACGACGTACATCACCGGCTCGGGGCGGCGCAGGAAGTACGCGGCGGTGGAGACCTTGCAGGAGTGGAGCACGTCCTCGCCGGAGGTCTTCAGGCGGTCGGTGCCCTTGAGTTGCACCGCGAACTCCCGCCCGGACACGCCCTCGCCGGTGACGATCTCCACGCGCATGTCGAGGCCATAGTCGTCCTCCACCCGCCGGCAGACCCACTCGGTGGGAAAGATGGACTCGACGTGCTGCCGAGAAAGCGTCTCCAGGACGTGGGCACGTGTTCGTTTGGGCAGCCGCTGCTCATCCATGCTCAATCCTCACTCGTAACCGTTCAGCCGGGTAGTCAACGGCGCGTATCCATTCGCGTCAAAGGCCACTTGTGCCCGGAATGGTCGGAGTGGTTCGACAAACTGCCTGCATGATGTCTCCGTACGTACCCTATCCATGATCTAGCGGGTCCATTGACGTGCTTTCCATTGCTTGGAGTACCATCCGATCAGGTGAGATAGGGACGTATTCCATCGGCCCTTGAGGTATGCGATTTTCGATCTCCAGGTAGCACGAGTCCATATATTCCCACATGACCTGGAAGGGAGCCTTTCCAGGTATCCACTTCTCCACTATAACGACACCATGGCCAGGCAGAACTGTAAAGACCACCTGACGAGGGTCCCTCGGATCCTGTAGGGCCTCTGAGCGGGCAAAAGCTCCCTTAATGGCGCGGGCTTGAGCATCTGTACCACAGGAGACCGGGTAATGGTAGAACGGTGGATCTAGAGAGACATACTCCACACGGCGAGGATCGTAGGCGGCGACGCCGCGGTGCCCATGCAATTTGGAGCGCACCGCCGGCACGCGAGTGGAAGTATTCCACTCTGGGCCAAGGGAAACGGTAGGTAGTGAGCTATCCATATCCATCATCTCTACTGCTTCAGAGGAAGGAGGATCGTTGCCCTTCCCCTCGACCTGCCACACCAGGGCCCCTTTGCCATCGGGTCGCACTCCCACGACTACTGCCAATTCGTCGTCAGTGATACTGCTCTTATCTACAGCACGAGCGCTACCTGTCACTGTAGTGATGAGGCCACCTAGCATCGGTTCCCACGTGGCAAAGCACCCTTCGCTGTACTGACTGGCCACTGCACTCCCCACGGTGGGTACGTGAACCAAGTCAGGAATGCGTATCATCTCGGTGAAGAAATGGCGCTCTCCTAGCCGTTGACCGGCCACGCGCATAGCGGTGGGTGCACTAAGAAGTTGCCATACAGAGCGCGGGACAGGTTCTCCTACCACCTGGTGCTGGTTCACCTCGCTGGCGCTCGCAGTGGTGACGATGCGCAGCACAATGTCTTTGTAGAAGGATTCCAGATTTCGTGCCTCACTGCGAGGGTGAGCACCGACCAAATCGAAATGATATGCCACGAGAGGGCGATCATCTCCAACCACCAAGATGATCCGAATGCTTTTAGCCTGGGCCTGCAGCAGACGTTCCAAAGCCAGGATAGGGCCCCCACGGCGCCCTTGCTCGAAGAGGACTCGATGGGCATTGGGCGCCAGATCGGGGAAAGCATAGTCCGCCGGGTCCGGCACCTCCTTTGCCAATGCAGTTTGGAAGTGGTCCAACAGGCGTTTGAATCTCGCAGGAGGCACGTGCATGAGAGTGTAGACAGCGGGGGTGTGGTTCAGGTTGAAGCGCCGACGAGCAGTGAAGAGAAGAGACTCGCGCCAATTCACAGGTTCACCGAAGCGAGCGGTAGTCAGAATAACGTCAGTGCAGTCGTGAGGTGCCGCCTGTGTTTGATGCCCGTGGAGGCTGAAGAAATGCAGCAGGCGATTTGCCACTTCCTCCAACAAGGGTGTTGTCAGACTAGGTACGAAGGTCGTACATATTCTGCGTAGCCACGGGTGCACGTGTCCAGCAGGCATGGTTTCCCTGAAAGAGATGCTCATATTGGTAACCAATTCCTGAAGGTCTTTCTTGGCCATGAGAGCATGCACCCCAAACATCTGCTCGTATTCGGCCCGGCCTACGGACTAAGTAGGTCACAAAAAGTTCCTTCCACGTTTTTGGCCGACAGGTACCGGTTTTCGTGCCAGGAACTTTCTACTACCTACTTAGTCCTCCCGTAGGTGAGCCAGAAGCGCGCAGCAGCCACCAACGCTGCTGCAGTGCCCGCGCTTAATCTCTATTCAGCCTGAAACGTCTGCTTCCTACAAGCTCCAGCTTAAGATGAGGGGCGGCCAATTTCGTGTTTTTCGTGAGATTTCGTGCCTTTCGCGATCCAAATGCCCCATCATCCCCTACGAGCGTCCCTCCACTATGGCGATTTCTTCTTCCGTCAAGCCGTACAACTCGTACACCAGCGCGTCAATCCGCCGGTCGGTGGCCTCGATCTGTCGCTGGTAGAGGGTCTTATCGGCGGGGATGGTGGCGGCAGCCAGTTTCTTGTGCAGGTCCAGCATACGGTCCACCAGCGCGACCATCTTATCGTGCCGGGCCACATCCGCCGGGTCGTCGAAGTTGATGCTATGTACGGGGAATCGGCGCATAATGCCAACTCCCACATCATTGTTGACTCCCCTCTTCTTCGCATGTAGGTCAAACCAAAACGCCCCTAGAGAAGAGTTAAGTATTCCCAATAGGTACTTCAGCGAGTACGTTGAGACGCCCCTTATAATTACATTGAATGAGAAATTCACGTAATATTCATCCTGACAATAGGTAAAGCTGGGTTTGTCAAACATATTAGGACATAATAGCCTCTCTGACACAAAGAAATGGCGCTTGCGGGTACGATGGATACCAAATGGAGCATTGGATGATGTTATGAACTCCCTATACTGACCAATATGCTTGACGATATTGGGGTATTTACCCTGATTGGCAATGATTCCCTTATTGTCACGACTCCCGATATAGAACACATAGTATTCGCCAAACTCGTAGTGATATCGAGTGACATCCTCTGGCCGTAGATACTTCTTGATGAATTGCTTCTCGTGTAGATTGAACGCATAGGATTCGATAACACTACGTCCCACCACAAATACTCCCTCACCGGCAAGGTGAGGCATCTTCGCTTTTCTAGCCATTTGCGCGCTTATTATGTTGGGGGCTTCCACTATGCCCTGACTGACTTCAAATATCCTCTCTCCCCTTTCCAATGGAAATGAGTTCTGCTCCAGTTTTGTCAGGAAGCCAAGGTATTGTTGCCTCTCGAAGTCAATCTCGTCATCCTCAGTGAATATGCTCTCGCTGTCCAGTAGATCAACCTGCGATCGGAGCACACATCTCGTTCTGAGCACCTCTTGGATTTCAGATGGGCTCAGATTAGTGGCAGTATACCGCTGATACGAAAGCTTCTGATGTCTGACGCCCTTAATCAAGACAAAAACCATATGAAGGCCAGAAACTTGGCTAAAGACCTTGTTCTTTCCGAAATCAACCGCGTCGATGAATGCGCATTCCTTTCCCACACGACTTATCAGCTTACTCGCCCCAGAACTCTTGAGCCAATACGATGGCACGATGAATGAGATATGACCGCTAGGTTTCGTCACATCAATTGCCCTATGCAGGAAGAAGTACCAATAGTCCATCTTGCCTTGATAGTGCAGTTTCCCGTAACTTGAGTTTCTCAAATCGGCCAGCAACTCTCTGCTTTCCCGTTCTTTCCTGTACGGTGGATTCCCAATGACCACGTCGAATCCCCCCGCCGCCATAATCTCCGGGAACTCGGCCCTCCAGTCGAAGGGATTCACCCGCCGCATCTCCTCCTCGTCCGGCATCAACTGCCCCTCGTAATAGTCCGGCCCGATCAGCGAGTTGCCACACTTGACGTTGCTCGCCAGGTCGGGCAGGGCACGTTCGCGCCACAGTGCCAGTTGCTGGCCCAGCGTCTCCTGGTTCTCCCCCTCCAGCACCTTGAGCAACAGGCTGAGTTTGGTCACCTCCACCGCCTGCCGGTCAATGTCCACCCCGTAGACGTTGTTGAGCAGGATGCGCTTCTTCTCGGCCGTCGTCAGCCGCCACTCCCCGTGCGGCCCCTGGTAGACGGCCGGCTGCTTCCCCTGGGCGTGTTTGGCCGGGTCGTGCGCCTCGTACCAGCGCAGGTGATAGTCCAGCAGGTACTGGTACGCCCCCAGCAGGAACGAGCCCGACCCGCACGCCGCGTCGAGGATCCGCAGTCCACTGATCTGCCGGGGCGCCTTGCCCTCGACGAGCCGGCCCACCGTCTGCCGCACGATATAGTCCACGATGTACGCAGGGGTATAGTAGACGCCGCCCGCCTTCTTGACCTCCGGCTTCTCCTCCACCACCGCCCGGTGGCCGGCGGTCAGGCGGATGACCTTGCCCAGGAACTGCTCGTACACCTGGCCCAGGATCTCGGTAGGCAGCACCGAGAACTCGTAGGGGGACTGGGGATAGTACAACCCGGCCAGGATGGGCTTGAGCACCTTGTCGTCCACCGCCAGCGACCTGCTCAGCGCGTCGGCCTGGAAGTCGAACAGGTCCGAGTCGTACTTCTCGTCGGCCTGCCGGTACAGTTCGCCCAGGCGAGCGTAGATGGAGGGGCCGCCGGTGAGCGCCAGCAACCGTCCATAGTCCTCGACCCCGCGGTCCTCGCACATGCGCAGAAAGATGATCCGGTCAATCGTGCGCTGCACGGCATAGTTCAGTTCGTGCACCGACAGGGCCGGGTTGCGCAGGGCGACGTTGCGGGCCAGTGCGTCGCGCCAGCCCTCGATCTCTTTGAGGAACTCGGCGTCTACCTCGCTGGTGCCGTGCTTGCGCCGGGTGTCCTGCGCGTAGCGGTCGAAGGACCCTTGCAGCACCGACTCTTTGCCGAACACGCCGTAGATGTCGTCGAAGCGCTCGGGATACTGGTCGAAGGTGAGATATATGATGCGCCCCACGCCGGGCTTGTCGTCGAGCCTGGGGCGCTGCAGGCAGTCGTAGGCAGCGAACTCTTCAAAGTCGGTCAGGATCGAAAGGGGCAGTTTGGCGCTCCAGGCGTAGCGCCGCAGTTGGTAGGCCGGGCCGACGTGGCCTTTGACCCACACCGAGGGCTTTTTGGCCTCCAGGAAAAACTTGCGCGCGCCGCCCACGCGGAAACAATAGTCAGGCGCGCGGGTTGCCCCCCCAACTTTGATGGCGTCCTCGTGGATCACGTCCTTGTACTGCTCGGCGTAGCCCTGCACGTTGCGCATGTCCCAGCCGAGGGCCTCGCACAAGGGGTCAATGAACTCGGCGCGCACCTGGGCTTCCTTGTAGTCGGCCCGCCTGTAGGCGTCCAGATTGCGGGCGAAACGCTCGACCAGCCGCTCGATCTCGACCTTGCTCCGGGCCAAGGGTGTGGTCATCCTGCCTCCCTTTCTGCCTTCACGACCTCCACACCTCAGGTGGTAACAGCCATGCGCTGGGCTACACAATAATCACTGCCTGAGTATACACCTGTGCCCCCCGGGGCGCAACTGGAAGGAGGGCTGACGTGCATTTCAAGTTGCCTGGAAGCGCCGGTGCTGGGTTCGTATCCCCTCTCCTAGCGCCGCCTGTTCTACGGCGGCGCGGTTGCGCCTCGGCGGTGAAGTTGGAGTACGAGAGCGCGAAACGCACGAAAGCGGCGGCTAATTTCGTGTTTTTCGCGAGATCCCGTGCTTTTCGTGATCCAAATGCCCTCCCCCACGGACAGGTAGGGGGCTGTGCTGTCCTGCATGTCCTCACGACTTCGCCACATGCCGATGAACGGCTCAACCGCCAACCCGGTTCGCCTCGTTTTCCTGACAGGCGGCGTAGCCTGGCTCTGAAGCGCAAAAACAGGTGCTGTTACGGCGCACAGCGCTTTGTCGCCTGAGAGTGAAGCACAGACTCACAGTTCTCGCAACCGGCCCGATCGCACTGGCTGCAAGAAGAAGGCCCCGGCGGACGAGTCATCACCATGTTGTGGCCGCCCATCGCCGCCACCTCCAAGGTCCGCCCCAATTCAAAGTATTGACTTTTGCGCAAGGGGGCACTCTACTGGGGATTGCCATGCAAAGTGGTTATTGAGGGGGCATCAACGAGAACTGCTGGAGGAATAGTATAGCACCTTCGGACATCAAACCAGGTGAGCGTGTCAGATTGGCAGCGTCTGTCCAGTCCAGTGTTAGTAAGGGCGTTCTGCGGCCAGGCCTGGGATCATCCTGAAGTGGCGAGCATTGTCGCTGGCCAGTTCAAAGCCTTGCGTGATGGCGGTGGCCGCGATGAGGGCGTCCGGTATGGCCAGGCCGTGGCTCTTGCTGTACGCAATTGTGAGGGCATAGGCTTTGGCGGACTCTGCCGGCGAGATATGGACGAGGTTGAAATCGGCGATCAGTCTTTCCGCTTTTTCCACCTCGCTCTTGTCTCGGCAGCCAACGATCAGTTCCATCGCCGAAATCGCTGAGATAAAAAGTGGAGTTCCGGACGCACGGGTGGCGTCTATGAAGTCAGCGGCATCGGTGTTGCCCCGAGAGAGGTCAATCAGCACCGTTGTGTCCAACAGTTTGCCGGTCATGGGCGTGACCACTGCTGGCTGCGCAGGCCTTCCAGCCATTTCCGCGATGATAGCCCACGCATATCTTCGCGTTCGGCCCACATGCCGAAATATTCCGCTTCCCGTACCGAACGATCCGCTTGGGCTGGGACAGAACCCAGGACAGAAACCTGGCTGCGGAGAATGGCCATTTCGGCGATCAGCCGGTCAATCTCCTCGACAATATCCTGAACCTGGGGAAGGGTTTTCACAGCACTCATCCAAACATCTCCCTGGCAGTAGTGTTCACACTATCTGCTTCCAAGCTTTCTCACAAGTCTCATTCTATCACAGGCAAGTCTGGCCGTCAAGAATATGGCCGGCCGGAGGGCAGGCCAATCTACACTTCCGCTCCGACCTCATGCCTTCAGGTTCTTCACATAGTCCGCCGCGGCCGGTACTGGATCGCCTCTGCCAGGTGCGCCGTCTCAATCCGCCCGCTCCCCGCCAGGTCCGCAACCGTGCGCGCCAGTTTGAGGATACGGTGGAACGCCCCCGGTGGGCAGGCTGATCTCACCGGGGCGCGGAAAGTGGCCTTAGCAGCGCGTCTTACCGGTTGCCTATCACTACGCCGCGTAGTTCTGTGCAGCGTCGCTAAGATGAAGGTGCCAGCCTGACCTCTCCTGCTCATCGCCTACATCAACCGCTACGGGTGCACCCCCAAGGCTGTACCGCTGAAGATGAGGGGCGGCTGATTTCGTGTTTTTCGCGAGATCCCGTGCCTCTCGCGATCCAAATGCCTCACCACGGCGCACCGTTGGACAGGGGAAACGCACAAGCCACGAAACCAAAGTGGCATAACCCATCTATCACCCCTCGCCCCGCCGGCAGGGGGCTGTGGTAATGCCAGGGACGGCGCGCGGCGGCCTCGAGTTCCTCCAGCGCATTGGCCGGAGCAATGCCCTTGAAGCCCGTGTCAAACATCTCCCTGTCGTTACCCGAATCACCGGCCACGACCACCCTCTCTGGATCCAGTCCCAATTCCTGCTGAAGAAATCGCACGACGTTTCCTTTCCCCAGAGGAGTTGGAAGCACGTCCACGTACATGCCATAGCTGGCAACCACGTGGTAGCCATCGAGATGCGCTAACCGGCTGCGGAAGGCCGCCAGCGTCTCTGCCTGCCCGTCCCAGTCGAAGCCGGCCTGAAAGCGTGGCTGCCCTGCCAAAAACTCCTGACGCCGGATGCCATCCCCTTCACCCAGGGCGTAGATCGTTTCGATGTCCCACCCGGCGGAGACCCGAGCGGCGTACTTGAGGCCCAGGGCATTGTCGGGATCGTGGCAGGCGACGAGTTCTGTGCCCACAGAGCCGCATATATAATCTGGATGCGGCAGCCGGCCGCCTTCCACAAGTTCCATTACGGACTGCCAGGCACGACCCGTGATCAGGGCCAGATAGAGGCTGCTGGAATAGCACCGCACGAGCGCCTTCAGCAGCGCTTCACCCTCTTCATCTCCCACCAGTGTCCCATCAACGTCGGCCGCCAGCAGGAACGGCTCATCCGCCCTGGTCGGCCGAACGGTGCACGGCGAACTCTCCCGCTCCGTATCCCCCCGTCCCCTTGTCCCCTTGTCTCCTTGTCTCCTTGTCTCCTTGTCCACCCCTGACCCTTCTTGCTACGACGTTTTCCCTGCTTCGTCAAACACCAACTTCCTGGACAGGTACAGGATGGCCTCCAGCACCCCGCCGGCGATGGCCAGCGCCTTGTCGGAGATGGTGAAGCAATCGGCGACCACCCCGCGCGGGTCCACGTCCCCTACCTTCATCCCGGTATGCACCCGCAGCCCATCGTGGATGAGGCCGCGCACCACCCCGTCCAGTTGGGCAGGGATGGGCGCATCCTCCACGTACGCGACCACTTCCCCCGCCTGGACCCGCTCGCCGATGGCGCGCACGGCGCGGAAGACCCCTTCGGCCGGGGCGCGCAGCACCCGGCGGGCGCTCTCCCCGCCCACGCTCCCCGGCACCCCCGTGTTCGGCCCGGCGCTCCCCTCCAGGAGCACCCGCCCCAGGTGGTGGCCCCGCTGCGTTTCCACCACGGCGTGGCAGTCCACCCCGGCGGTAAAGCCCGGCCCCAGCGCCACGACCACGGGGGCGTCGGCGATGCGGGTGCCCACGTTGCGCTTGGCCATCACCGCGTCCACCAGTGCGCCGGGCTGCCAGCGCCGCACCACCGCCCCCTCGGCGTAATCCGTAATTCGTAATCCGTAATCCGTAATTCGTAATCCGTAAAGCCCTCTACGCAATCTCTGCTTTTACCTGGCGCGCCCCCACTGCACCGCCACGCTCTCCCGCCCCTTGTCTCCCCGTCCCCTTGTCTCCTTGTCCCCTTGTCTCCTTATCTCCTTGTCCCCTTGTCTCCTTGTCTCCTTGTCTCCTTGTCCCTCCCGCGTCCCCGCTGCACCGCGATGATCTCCGCCAGGATGCTCACCGCGATCTCCCTGGGCGTCTCCGCCCCGATGTCCAGCCCGATGGGGGTGTGGACCCGCTCGAGCAACTCCTCGGGCACGCCCGCCTGGCGCGCCCGCTCGAAGGTGTGCGCCGTGCGCCTCCGGCTGCCGATCAGGCCTACGTAGGCCACGGGACGACCGGCCAACGCTGCCAGCACTTGCTCGTCCAGCGCGTGGTGCGGCGTGACCATCACCACGCAGGTATGTTCGTCGAGTGGAAATTCCCCCACCCGCTGGGCCGGATCCCCTACCAGGCGCGTCCCGGCCCACGGGAATCGCTCGGGCGTGACCATCTCCGGCCGCTCGTCCAGCACCGCAATGCGGTAGCCCAGGAAACTCCCCAGTTCCGCCACCGCCTGCCCGACGTGCCCGCCGCCGACGATCAAGAGGGTGGGCCGGGGCGTGAGCACCTCGATAAAGATGCGCACGTCGCCGCCACAGATGCCCGCATCTCCCTGTTCTTCATCCACCAGGCGGTAGTCCAGTTCGCGGGGCGTGCCCTCGGCGATGGCGGCTTGCGCCTCCTCGATCACGCGCGCCTCCACCCCCCCGCCGCCAACGGTGCCCACCGTCCGCCCGCCGGCGTAGATGAGCATCTTGGCGGAGACACCGCGGGGGGTCGAGCCGCGCGCCGCGATCACCGTCACCACGGCGGCCGGCTCGCCCTGGCGGATGGCCTCCAGGGCCGCTTCGTATACGCGTGCCGTCTCTTCCATTGTCGCGCCCTTTCCGTAACGTGAAACGTGAAACGTGTTGCGTGTTGCGTGGTCAGTCAGTCAGCCGCGCATGCATTCGGCAGCGGCTCCCACATCTCTAGCACCGGCTCGGCGGCGCGTAAGTTGGCCAGGACGACCCGCCCGATGCGCGCGCCTGACAAGAGTTGCCGGGCGATGGCTTCGGCGTGTGGGTGTGAAACGTGGTTCGTGGTTCGTGGTTCGGGGCGGGAATTTCCCGGCTGAAGCCGGGCCTCCGGTTGCATTTCGCCAGGTCCGGCGGGCACCGCTAAAGCGTCTCCCCACTGCGTGAGCAGGACCACCACCTGGGCCTGAGGGGGAACTCCCTTCAGCCCACCGGCCTGGTGACCGAGCAGGGTAGCGACCATGGCGGGAGTGATGACGTCCAAGCCCCCCACGTCAGTGGGGGGTTCCGTGACCGCTTCCCCACGTGCCTGGCGCAGCTGTGACCCCACCCCCACCTGCGGTGGGGGCTTCGCACATGACCCTGGCAAGCCCCCCACTGCCTGTCCTGAGTCTGTCGAAGGACCAGTGGGGGGTTCCGTGACCGCTTCCCCACGCCCCTCGCCCAGCAGGCGGGACGCGATTTCAGGGCGGTGCACCGTGCGCTCGTCCAGCGGCCTCCCGATCGCCTCCAGCCCGGCCACGACGACGACGCGCGCCGCCCCGGCCGGGACCACCGGCTCGTACTCCGCCGGGGCCTTCAGCAGCCGTCCCCTCGCTCCGTCCGCCTCCACCAGCCAGGTCACCCCCGGCAATCGCTGCGCCAGCGCGCTCAGCACGTCCGGCGCCAACCCTACCAGCTTGGTGGCACAGGCCGCGCACGGGCTCCGCGCAGGATGCGCCGGGTCCACCTCCACCTCCTCCCCCCGTCCGGCAGCCAGCACCAGCGCCGGCGACCTGGCCAGCAGCCGCTCAATCTCCGCCGGGTCCGGTTCAGGCGCGAGGAGCAATGGGATGCCCCTCTCCCGCGGCTCGAATATGCGCGTGGTGGTGGTAAAGACGACGCGCTCGCCGGACTCGACGAGCAGGCGCAGCAAGCGCCAGGCGGCCGTCGTCTTGCCCCCCGCCCCCACGAACGCTACCATCTCCCCGCTTCTCAGCCCAATAGCGAATCGCAAATCGCAAATGGCAGATCGCAAATCCGCCATCTCGTTCACATCCCCACTCCCCGCCCCCTGCCGCTTGTCTCCTCGTCCCCTTGTCTCCTTGTCTCCTTGTCCCCTTGTCCCCTTGTCCCCTTGTCCCCTTGTCCCCTTGTCCCCTTGTCTCCTTGTCCCCTTGTCTCCTACTCTCTACCCTCCAGCGCCCTCAACACCTTCTCCGGCGTCAAGGGCAGGTCGGGGATGCGCACACCGATGGCGTCGGCGACGGCGTTGGCGACTGCCGCCGGGGCAGGCGTGAGCGCTGGCTCTCCGACCCCCTTGGCGCCGAACGGGCCCACCCCGCTCCCCGACTCCAGGATGATGGCCTGCGTGGGCGGCAGGTCCACCGCGGTGGGGATCAGATACTCGGACAGCGACGGCGTCTGGAGCAGGCCATCCTGCAAGGCGAACTCTTCCATCAGCGCGTAACCCATTCCCTGGGTGCTGCCCCCCTGGATCTGCCCGACGACGGCGGCGGGGTTGATCGCCCGCCCCACGTCGTGGCAGGCCACGCTCTTGAGCACCGTGACCTGGCCCGTCTCCATATCCACCGCCACTTCAACCGCCTGCGCGCCGAAGGTGAAATCGGGGAACACGTCCCCCTGGCCGGTCTGCGGGTCAATCCCGTCGGTAAAGGGGGCCTGGAACTGGGCCAGGTTGGCCAGCGGCAAGCCCTCGGCCGCACAACGGGCCACCAGGTCCTTCAGCGGCAGCGAGGTTTGCGGGTCCCGCTTGACGAACACCTGGCCGTCGGCCAGGTCCAGGTCCTCGGGTTTCTCCTCAAAGTGCTTGTAGGCGCGCTCGAGCAGCACCTGGCGCACGGCGCTGGCCGCCTGGTACACGGCGCTGCCCGACATATACAGTTGGCGGGTGGCCGTGGAGGTGCCCGCCAGGGGAGTGACGGCCGAGTCGGTGCTGTAGATGGTGACGTCTTTGAGCGGCACGCCCAGGACCTCCGAGGCGATCTGGCACAGGCTATTGATCTGCCCGCCACCCAGGTCAGGCGCGCCGCAGCGGACCACCGCGGTGCCGTCCATCTCGAGGCCGACCCAGGCGCGGGAGGTATCGTGGAACCAGGTGATGCGGCCGTAGGACTGAAAGTAGGAGGCCAGGCCGCGGCCCACCTTGAGCGGACCATGGTCAGGAGTCTTTTCGCCCAGCCCCGCCAGCGCCCGCGTGGCCGTCTCCTCCAACCACACGGCAGTCTTCATCACCTGGCCGGTGCCGTTCGGGTCGCCGGTCCTCAGGTAGTTGATGCGCCGCACCTCCAGCGGGTCCAGCCCCAGCGCGCGGGCGATCTCGTCTATCTGCTGCTCGTAGGCGATACAGGCCTGCGGGCCGCCAAAGCCGCGGAAGGCGCTGGTGAAGGTCTGGTTGGTGGCGGCCACCACGCTATCTACGCGCAGGTTGTCTATGCGGTACGGGCCGCTGGCCATGATGGTGGCGTAGAGGAGCACGTAGGGGCTCAGGTAGGGGTAGGCCCCCGAGTCGGCCACCATCTCGATCTCGGCGGCGGTGATGCGGCCGTTGCGCTTGACGCCGGTGCGATGGGTGATGATGAACGGGTGGCGCTTGGCGTGCCCCGCGAAGGATTCCTCACGCGTGTAGGCCAGCCGCACCGGGCGGCGCGTGTATTTGGCCAGCAGCGCCAGAAAAATCTCGACCGTGACGTCTTCCTTGCCGCCGAAGCCGCCGCCGAGCAGGGTGCCCTGGATGCGGATCTTGTTCTGCGGCACCCCCACCGCGCGGGCGATGCTGCGAAAGTGCTCGACGACCTGCGTGCAGACGCGGATGTTGATCACGCCCTGGTCGTCTAGCCAGGCCACGCCGGCCTCCGGCTCCAGGTAGGCGTGCTCGACGAACGGCATGCGGAAGGTATTCTCGACGATCAGGTCGGCCGCACGCATGCCCGCTTCCACGTCCCCCTTGCGAATCTTCCAGCGGGCCACGGCGTTGTCGGGTTCGTAGATCACGGGTGCGCCGGGCTTGAGCGCCTCCAATGGATCGAACACGCCCGGCAGCGGCTCGTATTCGACGTGGACCAACTCTAGCGCGCGCTCGGCCAGTTCCAGCGTCTCCGCCGCCACCAGCGCCAGCGGCTCGCCGACGAAGCGCACCCGGTCCACGGCCAGCACCGGCGCATCGGACCCGGCGCGCTGCTTCTGGCCGGTCTGGCCGGGCATGTCGGTGGTGAGTTTGGCGTCGGGCAGGTCGGCGGCGGTGAGGACGCAGACCACGCCCGGCAACGCCCGCGCCTGGCTCGCATCCAGCCGCCGGATGCGGGCGGAAGGGAGGGTGGAGCGTAAGACCTTGGCGTGGAGCATGTGCGGCATGGTGAAATCGCCTGCGTAGAGGGTGGCCCCCACCGCCTTGCCCAGCGCGTCCACCCGCCGCAGCGACTTGCCCACCACGCGCAGTTCCGGCAATTCCACCGGCGGCAGCGGCTTCACCTCAACCCTCATCTCCCACCTCCTTCTGGCCTCCCACCCCCTGATCCGTCAATCCTGCCAAACCGTGTTCTCCCCGCTCCTTGTCTCCTTGTCTCCTTGTCTCCTTGTCTCCTTGTCTCCTTGTCTCCTTGTCTCCTTGTCTCCTTGTCTCCCCGCATCTTCTCCGCCGCCATCTGGACCGCCTCGACGATCTGCCCGTAGCCGGTGCAGCGGCACAGGTTGCCGGAGAGCGCTTCGCGGATCTGCTCCTCCGTCGGATGGGGGACGCGGTCGAGGAGCGCCTTGGCGGCGATGATGAAGCCGGGCGTGCAATAGCCGCACTGGACCGCGCCGGCGTCGGCGAAGGCTTCCTGGAGCGGATGAGGATGGTCTATCGTCCCCAGCCCGGCGTCGGTGACGATCTCGGCCCGCTCGGCCTGCCAGGCCAGGACGAGGCAACTGTTGACCGGCTGGCCGTTCAATAGCACGGCGCACGCCCCGCAGTCCCCCTTCTCGCAGCCGTTCTTGACGTCGGTGTAGCCCAGGTCGCGCAGGGCCTGCAAGAGCGTCACGTTGGGGGCCAGCGCCACCTGGTGCGTGTGCCCGTTGACGTAGAGTGTGACGATTTTGGGTTGCATGCTACCCCTCCTCCTCCCTTCCCGAAAGCTTCCGAGCTTTCGGGAAGGTGGCCACATCGCTAAGCGCCCGCCGCACGAGGACCTCGGTCACCCGCCGGCGATAGGTTGCGGAGCCGCGCAGGTCGTCAATGCAGCACGTGGCTTCGACGGCCAGGCGGGCGGCCTCGGCGATGGCCTCGGGGGTCAGGGGGCGGCCACGCAGCACCTCCTCCGCAGCGTGCGCCCGGATGGGGCGCGGGGCCACCGCCCCCAGGGCGATGCGCGCCTGCCGGCATTCTACCTTCCCGAAAGGTTCTGAACTTTCGGGAAGGTGGGTCATTGCCTCGGCGTCGAATTCGACCATGACGGCGACGCTGACGACGGAGATGGCGGTGGCCTGGCGCAGCGCCAGTTTGCGGTAGGCCCCCACGGCCTGGGGAGGAGGGATCAGCCAGCGCACGGCCGTCAGCAGCTCATCCGGCCGCCGCGCCGTCTGGTGCACGCCGAGCATAAAATCCTCGAGCGGCACCCGGCGGCTTCCGGCGGCGCTGGCCAGTTCGACCTCCGCCCCCAGCACGAGCAAGGGCGGGGCCATGTCGGCGGCCGGGGAAGCGTAGGCCAGGTTCCCGCCCAGCGTGGCCCGATTGCGGACCAGCGGGTTGGCGAAGCGCCGCGCGGCCTGGCCCAGGACAGGGCCATAGCGGGCGACCAGGGGCGAGTCCACCAATGCGGCGATGGTCACCCCGCCCCCCACGGCCACGTGCCCGTCCTCCTGCCGGCATTCCACCTTCCCGAAAGGTTCCGAACTTGCGGGAAGGTGGCTCACGTCCATCAGCGTGCGTGGGCGGAGGTGGCCGCCGCGCATGTCCACGAGCAGGGCCGTGCCGCCCGCCAGCGGCACGACGTCCGGCCCGCCCTGGGCCAGCAGGTCGAGCGCCTCCGGCAGCGTGTGGGGCATCAAGAGGTCAAACTCGGGTAACATCTAGTCCCCCCTTTCCTGCGCACCACTCATCACCGCCCGCACGATGCTGGCGAACCCCGTGCACCGGCAGCGGTTCCCCTTCAGGTAATCGCGGATTTCGTCCTCGGTGGGGGCTGGGGTCTCGCTCAGCAGCCCCTTGCTCATCATCAGCATGCCGGGCGTGCAGTACCCGCACTGGAAGGCAGCGTGCTCGATGAACGCCTCCTGCAACGGATCGAGCGCACCATCCGCGTGCTGCAGCCCCTCGACCGTCAGCACCTCCCCCCCATCGGCCGCAATAGCCAGCACCAGGCAGGCCAGCACCGGCTGCCCGTTCAGGTGCACTGTACACGCGCCGCACTCGCCGATGCCGCAGCCGTACTTGGTGCCGGTCAATTCCAGCCGCTCCCGCAGCACGTTGAGCAGCAGCTCATTGGGGGCGACCGAGAGGCGGTGCTTGACGCCGTTCACGGTGAGTTCGATCTCGCGCTGAGCGTCGCGTGGCACGTGTTTCGTGTTGCGTGTTGCGTGTTCCGTGGAACGTGGAACGTGAAACGTGAAACGTGAAACGTGAAACGTGAAACGTGAGGCGTAATCCGCAAGGTCCTGCCCTTCGTTCTCCGTCTCCGTGTCTCCGTGTCTCCGTGTCTCCTCGTCTCCCGGTCTCCTCGTCTCCTTGTCTCCTTGTCTCTCCGTCCGCTCCCACGCCTTGCACAGCACGTCGTGGGTGAGCGCCTTGACTACCTCGCGGCGGTACCAGGCGGTGGAGCGCACGTCGTCAATGGGGGAGATTTCTTCGGCGGCGACCCGGCCCGCCTCGAGGGCCAGTTCGGCGCTAAAGGGCTGGCCGATCAGCATCTGCTCGGCGCGCGGGGTACGCAGGACGGTCGGGCCGACGGAGCCGAAGGCCAGCCGGCACTGGGCGATGCACTCCCCCTCCCGCACGACGACCGCGGCCACGCTGGCCTTGGCCAGGTCGGCCGCCACGCGGGAGAGTTTGATGAAAGCGCTGCCGGTTGTGGATTGCGGAATGCGGAATGCGGAATGCGGAATGGGGATTGCGGATTGCGCCCGTGAGTACACGGGGAGATGGACGGCCACCAGCAGTTCGTCATCGCGGAGGGCGGTCTGGCCTGGGCCGAGCAGGAATTCCTCGACGGGGACGATACGCTCCCCGTTGGGGCCGGCGAGCACGAGTTGAGCGCCGAAGGCCAGCAGTGCCGGCACCGTGTCGGAGGCGGGGGAGCCGTTGCAGACGTTGCCGCCGAGCGTGCCCATCATCTGGATCTGGGTGGAGCCAAACGAGGCACAGGCCTCCGCCAGCGCCGTATAATCGGCCCACACCTGGGGGGCGTGGCGGAGCGCGCGGATGGTGGTCAGCGCCCCAATGCGCAACCCCGTGGACTCATGGGCGCAATCCTGGAGGGCGATCCCATCCAGCCCCGGCACCTTGCCGACATTAATCACATATTCCGGCGCCGTGCGCTCCATCTTCATCTGCACCAGCAGATAGGTCCCCCCCGCCAGCACCTGCGCCCGGCCGCCGTACTCGCCCAGCAGCGCCACCGCTTCCTCCAGAGACACAGGCTCCAGGTACGCAAACTCGTTCGCCAAAATGTGCGAATTCGTCATCTCGTTCATCAGACTTCCTCGCTTGCCCGCTGTATGTGCCGTGAAACGTGAAACGTGAAACGTGAAACGTGAAGTGTGTTCCGTAGTCCGTCAATCCCGCGAATCCGTGTTCTTCCTGCCTCCCGCCCCTTATCCCCTTATCTCCTTGTCTCCTTGTCTCTTTGTCTCCCTGTCCCCTTGTCCCCCTGTCTCCCTCTCCCTCAGCGCCCCCAGGATCCTCTCCGGCGTAATCGGCAGTTCGTAGAAGCGGATGCCGGTGGCGTTGGTGATGGCGTTGGCGTAGGCTGCGGCGACCGGGTTGGTGGCGGCCTCCCCGATCCCTTTCGCACCAAACGGGCCGCTGGGTTCATAGGTATGCGCAAAGTAAACGCTGAGATCGCCCGCGTGCGGGCTCTCGCCGATGGACGGGGTCTTGGCGTCAATCCAGTACCCCTTCGACACCAGTTGCCCATCGGCGTCCCACTCGTTGCTTTCGTACAGCGCAAAGCCCGCCCCCTTGGCCAGCCCCCCCTCCAACTGCCCGGCCGCCATGTCGGGATTGACGACGGTGCCGCAGTCGCTGCCCATCACGGCCCGGACGGTGCGCACCTGCCCGGTCCAGGTGTCCACCTCGACCTCCACGAACACGGTGACGTAGGCCGGCGGGCAATTGACCGGGCGATAGCTCTCGACGGCGGCGATGGTCTTCCAACTTTCGGTCCAACAGCGGGTGGCCAGTTCGGCGACCGTCATGCGCCGGTCGGGGATGGTGGGCGGGTAGATGACGCCCTGGCCCCGTTGCTCGTCCAGTTCGAGCGTCAACGCGTCGGGCATCACGTTCAGGTAGCGGGCGGCCGTCTCCAATAGTTCCCACCGCACCGTCTGGGCGGCCTTGACCGCTGCGCCGCCGCCGGCATAGACGCCGCGGGTGGCGTGGGTGACGCAGTCGTAGACCGTCGAGCAGGTCCCGGCCGGGGCCAGGTTGACCTTGTCCAGCGGCACGCACAACGCCTCGGCCACCAGTTTGGCCACCGCCTCCAGCGTGCCGCCGCCGTGGTCCATGAGGGCGGTGACGACGTCCACCGAGCCGTCGGTGTTGACCTTGACCATGGCGCCGGAGAAATCAATGATGTCGCCGGGTTGGGGAGCGCCCGCGCTGGAGGTGTGGAAGCCGCGGGCCAGGCCGATGCCCCTCCGGTAGCGCCACCCCCCCCCACCCCCCCCGCATGCGGGGGGGACAGTATCGCGGCAAGATGACGGGCACCCTCTATGCCCATCCCCCCCGCATGCGGGGGGGACAGAGGGGGGGTGGCGGTTTTGCCATCCGATCGCCTCCGCCCCCTGGCGCAGCAGTTCCGGCACTCCGTCACTGCGCACGATCGAGCGCACCAACGGCCCCTGGCCCCAGAACGTGTCCCCCAGGCCCACGTAGTTCTTGAGCCGCAACTCGAGCGGGTCCAGCCCCAACTTGCCGGCCAGTTCGTCCATCAGCGACTCGGCCGCAAAGGTGACCTGCGGGTTGCCGAACCCCTGCATGGCGCAGGAGATGGCCTTGTTGGTGTAGACGGCCGTGCCGCGGTAGCGCACGCTGGGGAACCGGTAGAGAGAGACCAGCCAGCCGATGCACACGCCCAGGAACGAGTAGGCCTGGATGTTGTGCGCGCCGATGTCGGCGATCAACTCCATTTCGGCACCGGTCAGGGTGCCGTCCTTTTTGGCGGCCAACTTGAGGTGGATCTGCACGCCGTAGCGGGTGTGGTCGTGGGCGTCCTCTTCGCGCGTCAGGGTCAGTTTGACCGGGCGGCGGGCCTTGAGCGCCAGCGCGGCGCAGATGGGGATGGGGGGGTTCATCTGGATGCTGGAGCCGAACGTGCCGCCGATGGGGACGCGCATGACGTTGATTTTCGACAGCGGAATGTCGAAAATCTGCCCCAGCAGAATGCGCACGTTGTGGATGGATTGCGTGGTGGGCCAGACGGTCAGGCCCCCGTCGGGCTCCGGCCGGCACACGACCGATTTTGGCTCCATCTGGGCGTGGTAGATCTTGTTCGTCCTGAAGGTCCCTTCCACGACGACGTCCGCCTCGGCCAGGGCGCGCTCCACGTCCCCCGACTCGACCTGGCGGGTGCAGGCGACGTTGTGCTCGATCTGGATCTCCTTGTCCCCCCACTCCACCGTGTCGTAGATCGGCTCGGCTCCCGGCTGCATCGCTTCGAGCGGGTCGGTGAGCACGGGCAAGACCTCGTATTCAACCTGGATGGCGCGCACGGCCTGTTCGGCCAATGTCTCCGTCTCCGCTGCCACGGCCGCCACTGCCTCTCCCATACGCCGCACCTTGTCGGCCAGCACATAGTGGTCCTTGTGCAGGACCGCCGGGACGGTGATGATGCGCTCGTTGTAGCGCACCTTGGGGACGTCGTCGAAGGTGATGACGACCGCCCCCAGCGCAAGAGCCCCACTCACGTCTATGCTCTTGACGCGGGCGTGGGCGTAGGGGCTGGACAGGATGCGCCCGTGCAGCATGCGCGGCAAACTGACGTCAACAGAATACCGCTCCTGCCCCGTCACCCGCGCCACCCCATCCTTGCGCGGCGTCACCTTCCCCAACACGTTGAACTTGTGCTCCATCGTTCCTCCCCAAACTCACGTGTTGCGTGTTTCGTGTTTCGTGTTCCGTCACGCACCACGCATTACGTTTCACGTTTCACGTTTCACGTTTCACGACACGTGGGATGCAACCGACTATAGTTCACGGTCGGGATCACATGCTCGACTGTGAGGGCCTCGTCGGTCACGACGATGCGCTCGATTAACAACCGAAGAACTTCCTG
>Ga0307377_10001983_pt1 | contig 24657 bp, 13 predicted proteins | sample TR3MG_FD_202535 | JGI IMG/M metagenome (GOLD analysis project Ga0307377, IMG submission 202535) | Soil microbial communities from Risofladan, Vaasa, Finland - TR-3 | ecosystem: Environmental > Terrestrial > Soil > Coastal area > Acid sulfate soil | place: Finland: Risofladan, Vaasa | collected...
CCCTTGCGAGCCATCTGCTTCCTCCTTGGAAATGTCGTCTTGTAAACAACATCCTAAGGAATGAAACGGGTGGCTCGCTGACGCTCGCCACTCTGACGCTTCTACAGAACTTTACGGGCTTAATCATTTCCGCGACCTGGGGCATCCCAAACGTAGGACTTACGGGGGATATTTTCAGCGGGATTGGCGACAGCACCGACGGTCCATATGTAACCCAAGACCCCGATATCTCAATCAACGACAACTTCACCTGGGTCCACGGGAAGCATTCCATCGACATGGGCTTCCAGTACGAGCGACAGACCTTCAATGAGCTGGGCAACCAGTTCTCCCGCGGCAACTTCGTCTTCCAACGCGATCAGACCGCTCAGGTCAGCTCCCCCGGCGTTCTTGCTTCCGGAACCGGGTCCGCGTTCGCCTCCTTCCTGGTCGGCAATATATATTCAGCGGCATATGCGGTGCAGATCGCGCAGGCCGATTACAAGCGCAACGTCGAGGCTGCTTACATCGACGACAACTATAAGATCACGTCCAAGCTCTCGTTCCAGCTCGGCATGCGATATGAACTGACCCCACCCTGGTACGACACTCTGGGCACTGAGTTCATTGTGGACCTGCAAACCAATCATTCGCCTATCAGCCCCACCATTGCCGGACCGGAGCCTCAGCAACTTTGGCCCCAATATACGCGCCAGGGCAACTGCAATAGCGCGTATCAAGGGATTAACGTCCGTTGGGTCACCGCCCCTCCTCCCGGTCAAACCGCCACAACGGCGAATACTTCACCGGTTACACCGGGGCCGCAGTGCGCCAACGGCAATTTCCCCAATACACTCATGCAAACCGACGCCACCGACTTTGCACCTCGCATTGGCATTTCCTTCGCGCCGACCAGCACCCTGGTCATTCGGTCGGGCTTTGGCGTTTATTTCGCCCATGACACCGCCAACGCCCGCTTCGACGTAGCCCGCAACCTGGCCGGACGTGTAACAAACACAACCGGTGGTGGAGCGGCTGGGGTGAACACTATTTTTTGGAATAACGCAGTGTCCGGCGGCAGCGGCACCGCACTGATCACGCCCCCTTACTCCTTCGCCATGCAATACGATCACAAGACGTCAACCGTCCAGGTCTGGCTGTTCGACATTCAAAAGCAGTTCGGCACCAATTGGCAGATCGAGGCGGGATACATGGGCTCGAAGAGCGATCATCTCTTTGGCTTCCGCAACGCCAATTATTCAGTTCCGTACGGCTTGCTTGGCTCCGCCGGGTACTATCCGGCAGGATCTACCACTGGAACCTGCACTGCCTCCGATGTAACACATTGTGGTGGACCTAAGAGCATCGCCGATCGTACGCCGTACCCAAACTATGGCGTGATTCAACTCGTGCACGACATTGGCATCGCCAATTATCAGGCCTTGACTTTCCAGGTGAACAAGCGCTTCAGCAACGGCTTTAACCTCATCAGCTCCTACACCTTCTCGAAATCGCTTGACGATACCAGCGGCATCCGCACCCAGTCATCGCAGCTCTTCCCGCAGAACGACGGTTGCATCCCCTGTGAGTGGGGGCCTTCGGACTTCGACGTCAAACACCGCTTGGTTGCCTCGTTCATCTACGACCTGCCCGTTGGGAAAGGCAAGCTGTGGGCACCGTCGTCGAAGATCGTCGACGCGGTAATCGGCGGTTGGGAATTGGTGACCCTCGGAACGCTCCAGACCGGTCGGCCCTTTAACATGAGATACGTCGACAACAATGCCAGCACCAATACCATTTCCGGCGGTACATATGCGACGCGGCCGAATTACGTCTCAGGCCAAAGCTTTCTCATGTCCCACCCGACCGTTGGATCCACCGGCCAATGGGTGAACCCCGCGGCTTGGCAAGAACCGGGGGGTGGGTTAATCGGAAACACAAGTCGCAACATGCTTTACGGCCCGGGCGTACAGAACTTCGATATGTCCATCGACAAAAACTTCAACATGCCCTTCAACGAGCACCACCAGTTCCAAATTCGCTTTGACGCGTTCAACGCTCTTAACCACACCGATTTCAACACACCGGTCAACGATTGGAAAAACTCTTCAGGAGGCAAAATCACCAGTTCGGCGCTCTCGCCCCGACAACTGCAATTAGGTGCCAGGTACACCTTCTAGAGCTTTGTCGTAGAAGGTCATTCAACTTTTCGCAGTGTCACTTTGGGCTCCGTTTATCCGGTCCTTGGGCCAAACGGAGCCCAACCTTTTCACGATCTTCGGCTGTCCTCCGCAATAATCAGACCTGCTGATAAGCGGAGGTGCTTTCGAGTTCATTTTCATGGTGAAGCCTGCCCAAAATCGGCGTTGAAGTGACTCGCCTCGGCCTCGAGGCAGTGGCGAGTCAGTCGATTCGCGCGATCCGTTGCTAGATTCTTCCGAATTTCCTGACCGCCTCGATAATTGAATGGAACTTCTCTATGTAAGGAAGTGTGCTGTGCTCGGCGTCATCCAGATGCTGTGCGAGAATCAGAATCTCCGCCGCATGAACCCGCGGGACAACAACGATGCCGTCCTGATCCGCCACGACAATATCTCCGGCATTAACCACTATTCCCCCAGCCTGAATAGGCACGTTTTGGCCGGCAAACCTATAATGAGAAACCGCAGTGGATGGTACCGGTCCGGTTGAATAAACAGGGAAGCCGATCTTCTTCAGCTGAGGAAGATCGCGAACGCCGCCATCGATAACCGCTCCGGCAAATCCGCGCGCAAACATCGCGGTGCCCATCAGTCCTCCCATTCCGGCTGTATCTTCCCCATCTTCGACTTTCATCACATAAACCGAGCCGGGGCCACCGGAATCGATCGCCGTGAGCATTCCCGTCAGTGCATCCGGATCCTTGTTTTCCTCCTTCTTGAGCAGCACCGTGAGAGCTCTCCCCGCAAATTTGGTTGGAAAAATTGGTTGCATCGAATGAGACATAAAGCGTCTTTCATGCAGCAACTGTTCCGCTGCATCCGAAACGGATGCGACCTCAACATGACGGTAGGCTTCCAACAAGAGCGCCGGATTGCGTTCGTAGTCATCGCGCGTTAATGGCGCATCAGCAGAGTTTGCAAGTTCCATGCCGCCGAATGCAACCGTTGCCAGCACTGCGACTGAAAGCGCCGCTCTTAACTTGAAAGACCAATTGGTGATTGCGAACATGGCAAACCTCCTTGAAAGGCCGTGGAATTAAAATCCAGTTCGACCGGGTAGGAACATCATAATCATTTTGAAACTAGAAACCCGGGCAGGCGGGACGTTCCCATCATTGATTGATCGCAACTCCTCGTCACCGTGCATCGAACACTTGGAATCTAATCCTTGAAATTGGACGTGGTCTGCTCTCCGTCATGAACCCAAGCCGGGCGTCCTCCTCTGCGGGGCGACAAAGATCTTTGCACCGCCTCTTCCAATTCACAGACGAACTCCCCTGTCTCTAGTATGCGTACAGTACCTGATCAAGAAAAGCGAAGATTCTGACTTTCCAACAGACAGGTATTCTCTCCAGGTGAGAGCATCCCATCTATGGGAGCCCAGATATCGATCCCGCCCACCCCTCCATAGATCTTGGGTGTCCCAGTCCCGAATTTGGGACCAGGGATAGGACTGCACTACACGCGATACGCCTTTGTACCGAAAGAGTGCGAGAGATTTATTCCCCGGACTCCTCCAACCCAAAGACTGAAATGCGGTCCCCAAAGGCCGCCCTCTGCATGGCTGATTGAAATGGTCTGGGAGATAGGATTTGCCCCCCCCAGCCCCCTGCTCCCTAGCAGGTCAGGAGGCAAATTGAAATCTATAGAAAGCAATCGACAGTAAGTATTTTTATTGGAATGGCTTAGCGTGAACTGGTCTGCCTCTATTGTCCCTATCGGATATTGCGTGTCTTGATCGGCCTCGGCTATTTTGCACCACGATAAATGTTAGTTTTCGGCCATCAATTGAGCCCGCAAGAGGGGTGGATTTCGTCGACTAAGAAGCAAGCTCTACTAACTGGAAAGTCGTTACATTGTTGCCGCAGTAAAGCGGGCAATGTTCAATCCTAAAAAGCGGTTCCAATCCGCGTATCAGGGAAATGCGATTCCCTGATACGCGGGTGATAATTCCCTGTTCCGTTCAGTTCTAGAATTGGATATCGATGGGGATAACGAATTTCTATTCAGCACGAGAGCGGACATCCTAGCCATAACTCTGACCAATTTTGTGAAATTTCCCTCTATTTTTCCCTGTTAGCAGGGAATATCGCGCGGAGGCTGGTTCGCTCGAGACTCCGTCCTCCGCCATAGAGTCTTTAAAATAAATAAATTATCGCTTTCATTTGAGCTAGGCTCGCATTTCCCGCCGAATTCATGGATCTTTGCGCGGAAAGGATGCCGGAGAGAATTCTCTACTTGCTTCAGTTTCCCGATTATTCCCGTGATTCTCTGAAATCCAATTGGGCGGATCCCTTTCGTCCTACGATCCGCCCGGAAGCGGAGAGTTTCGAAGCCGCTCTCTGCGGCGAGGTTTAGCCTCTGATTAAGTTAGAGAAGGCTCGCGAATTCGTCTCGAATTGGGAGACCACTCGAACCAATCGAAACTGGAAGATGTGGGTATCTGAGAAGACCGGATTTTCGGGGACTTGGCTGACACGAGCGGTAACGAGTGGTGCACTTGTTGAGCCGCACAAGGCAGTTTGGAAGCCTGGAGCGCGAACTTCGCAGTCGCGCGGCTCCTGAACGAGCCGATCGGCCACGGTAGTGGTGATTCTGCCACTTAGGACCCGAAAACTAGCTCCGTGATTGGTATAGGTTTAGTCGGGCGCTCCATCCGACAGCATCCGTTCGCTCAAGCCAATATCACTTTAAGCACAGCCGCATAATCAACCGCGGGCTTATATGGCTTTGGAAGCTCCACTCTCAGAGCATCGGTCTGCTGCTTCCAGTAGACTTTCTGGTCTGTCCCCAGGAGTTCCAGCTTGCCAATTCTCCCTGGTCTTGTTGCCGCTGAGAGTCCCAGAGATTGCACAGTAAACGGCTCTGTCGGCCAGCCAAGCACCAGAGTGTAGATCACATTATTCGCCTTATTGCGCGTGAACCGGAAATCTTTCTCTCCCAGTTTGCTCACGCTCTCACCCTGGAAGGACCCCGCCTTTACGCTATTAGGTCCTTCGCCGTAGATCTTCCACGGCCGGGTGTCAAAGATCGCCTCGCCATTGGTTCGCATCCACGCTGAGACACCATCGAGCACCGCGATTTCTTTGCTGTCAATGGTTCCATCGGGCATGCCGGGGACATTGAGAATAAACGTGCCGTTCTTGCTCACGGTGTCAATAAGCCAATGGATGACATCGCGCGGAGGCAGATAGCCGCCGTACTGACCGGGTTTCTCATACAGAAATCGAAGATAATGCCAAGCGCCGATGCAGGTTTCGGACTGCCAGGGATACTTCATGATCTCAGCGGTCAACCCACGCTCATAATCAGCGACAACCGCTTTGGCAAGCCGGTTCGGAACGTCCTTGACGTTCAGAACGGCTTCCATCCTGCCGCCCTGTGTGTTCAGGCTGTTGTTGTAGAAGTACGCCCCGATATTCATCCCGCCCCAGCCCAGCGGCAGGAGCGAATCGTCGAAGTAAAGCAGATCGGGATTGTGCTGGTCGATGAGATCGCGGGTTCGATCATAGAAGTTCTTCACATACGATGTATCGGGCAATGCGTCAGCCGGATGCTTCACGCCGTAGAGTCGCTGGGGATCGAGCCCCCGCCACCACTGGTCCTTCCCTTCTGCCTGTGTGAGACGGCCATCGTACGGAACGCCGGCGCGTGGTCCGGACTTATCTGCGCCATGCGAAGGCTGGAACCACCACCAGTTGCGCGCCTGATGCACCGTCACACCGAACCGCAGACCCTGCTTTCGCGCTGCCGCGGCCCAAGTGCCGATAACATCGCGATGAGGACCGATTGCGGTGGCATTCCACGGCTGATGCTTCGAGTCCCAAGCGTCAAAACTGTCATGGTGATTGGCCAACGCGATGAATATTCTCGCACCGACGTTTTTGTAGCGTGTAATCAGCTCGTCCGGATCCCAGTTTAGTAGGGTCCACTGTGAGCACAGCTCCTTGTACCCGAATCGCGACGGCGGCCCATAATGATCGAGCTGATATTTGTATTGCCGCTGCCCCTCGATATACATATTGCGTGCGTACCAATCGCCCGCTTCGGCCACGCACTGTGGACTCCAATGAGCCCAGATGCCGAACTTGGCATCCTGGTACCAATCCGGCGCTTCATACTCGAGAAGTGAATCCCATGTGGGTTTGAACGGACCGTCGCCTGCAAGATCGGCGATTGGCGACTGCATGGGGACATCGTCCCAAAGCCCGCCTGCGACAGATTGGGCTGCAGGGTTATAGTTGAACGCTGGTGGTTGCCATGTTGCTTCGTCCAGCCGTTCCTCCAGAATTTTCCCGTCGCTTACCTTGTAGAAAACCCTGTTCTCCGGCGGCAATGCGCAGAACTGGGCGTAGTCCTGCGTGTACCGGTTGAACCCGCTCGGCAGCCCCGGTTGGTCTTCCGCTGCCGTCTCCCCATAGGATGGAGCAGTTTTTAATGCCGCAGCGATCGCAAGTAGTTTGCAGAAATCTCGTCTTTGCATGAATCTCCCATCTATCCCCGAGCGGCAATCACCGGTTACTTGACTGGGCTCAATTGCGTACACCTTGTTCGCTACCAAGCGAAGAATACGGTTTCGTTGGCACGAGCATCGGCGCGTCAGGCCCCCCGCTGACTTCGTCGTTCAGTCGCAGCCCGTGTTCGTGCGCAAGCTATCCACGGCGCGGAAGGCTCAAAGCGAATTTGCTGCCCGGTAAGTTCACCGGGCAACCACGAGTCAGGACTTTCTTGATTCGGTGCTAGTGTAAGTGCACATGGAGCCTCCCTGTAAAGCATGTCCTGGGCTTGCCGCAGTTACTTGACTCGATTCGCGACGAGGTCTTCTTCAGCAAAGTCGCCCACCTTGCGGTGCAGCTTTATCGAGTCGCCGGAGACCGTGCCCGTGTAATTGATGGGAATGGCCTGGCCATTGAAGTCCAGGCTTTCATCAAAAGAAATCTGGTCACCCTTGATAGTACCGTTGGTGATGTCGGTTGTTCCGCGGTCGTTCTTCGCCGTGCCGGTGAGCTTTTCGCCGTCTACCTTGAAGTTGTAGGTGTAATGCTGCTCGCCTATCTGCGTGTTGAAGGTTGCGGTCCATTGTCCGGTCAAGTCGGCGGCCCTTGCGGTCAGGGCAAGTCCCGCCGCCAATATTGTGAAAACCACTGTGTTACGAAGTTTGTTCACTGTGTTCTCCTTTTCGATTGTTGAGTCATGATCGCCCAGTTTGATGCGTTGTAAACCGGCAGGCAAACGTCCCCTGCCATTACGTTGTGCAGTTCGACAATTTGGCGTCCAGCGATCTTGACGGTATAAGGGCCGCCCGCCGAAGGCGGCTGAATTGCCACCTGCCAGCGGCGGTCAGGCCCGGCTACCCCTGACGCCCTGGCACTTGCAAATTCAACCTGAATTCTATCGCCGGGCTCAGACCAGCCCCACAGAGTGTCGGCCTCGCCGCGCTGCAGAACCATGTTGTTGCCGAAGATTGGGCTGACAAAGAGCAGCGATTGGGCCGATGGCGCCGAAGCCGGAGTTGCGGCGGGGGATGCAGCCGAAGGCGTGGGCTGGGCGTACGCGGTGCTCAGGGATACAACGAGGCCGATAAATGCAGCAATCCGTTTGCGAGTGAATCTGGAGTTCATGCGGTCAGGCCTTATTACTGGAGACGTATCTCGAAACCCCAAAGGCGAGACTTGGAGGAGTCATTCACGTCTCGCCCGATGAGCTGATCTTTTACTGGAAGAGCCTTGGTGCGAAATCCTTCAGATCGCGCCGCCAGGTTTGCCATTCATGCGAGGTGCCCGGCGACTCGTAGAAGACGTGCTTGACCTTGGCCTCAGTCAAGGCATCGTTCAGTCTGACGATGCCGGCATGCATCTGCGTGGGCTCTTCGGTTCCGACGCCGATCCAGAGCAGGTGCACCTTCTTTGCAAACGCGGCGGGGTCGGCGAGAGCGCCATTGAAAGCTGTCTTCATATCGGGCTTTTCTTTGCCGCGCATCATCATCATTCCGCCGGCGCCGCTGAATCCGCCAATGTAGGAGAAGAGGTCGAGGTGATCGAATGTTACTTGGAAGGTCTGCATACCGCCCATCGAAAGCCCGGCCATGGCGCGATGATCGCGGTCGGCGATGGTCCGGAAGTTTGAATCGATGTACGGAATCAAAACCTGGGTCAGATCGTCTTCGAAAGTCTGCGACATCTCCTGCATGGCCTTCATCATCTCGGGCGAGCCAAAGGGCTTTCCTGTCAGGTCCGGATCGACACGACCGGCTCGCCGCGCGTAGCCGTAGGCCATCACAATGATCATCGGCTTAGTGTTTCCGCTCGCGATCAGGTTGTCGAGGATGAAGTTGGCGTGGCCCTGCTTGATCCAGCCCGTCTCATCTTCGCCGCCGCCGTGCTGGAGATAAAGCACCGGATAGCGTGTCTTCGTCTGGGTGTCGTAGCCCGGCGGTAGATAGAGAACGGCATGCCGCCAGCCGCCGGTGACCTTGGAGAAATACCAGATCTCACGCACGGCGCCGTGCGGAACATCCTGCGGCAAATAGTAGGTCGCTTCCGGCTCGGGAATCTCGATGCCGCTTGCGTCTCTGCCGCCGCCGTAGAAGGCATGGCTTCCCGTATCGTTCACATCCACCCCGTCGATGACGAAGTTGTAGTAATGGAAACCGGGGACGAGCGGTGGAGTAGTGACCGTCCAGAACCCGTCCGAGCCCTTCACCATTTCGAGTTTCGGATTGCTCCAGAAATTGAGCTTCACCGCAGTGGCGCTCAGGGTCTTGATGCGGAACTCGGCTCGGCCGCTGGCGTCGACGCGAGGGTATTCAGCGCCCCAAACATTGGTGGAAGCAGGCTGGAACTCCCCGGAGGTTTGCGCGTGGCAGTAGCTCGAAAGCAGAAGTATCGCGACCGCAAGTTTCTTCATCGAATTTATCTCCCTTACTCAATCCGTCCCTGGAATTCAAGCCCATGGGCCATAGCCCCACCTGCAACCGGGCCGGGAAGCGTTTACCGAGGTGATTCCGGCCAATTCCTTGATACCGCAGGAGCCGCCAGTTTTAGGACAGCGGCCATGCTATCGGATCGAGATTCTCGAAGGATAGTTGGATCTTTTCACGAAGTACATCGATTTATTCGATGTATCCTCGAACCATGGATACAACACTGGACGCCTGGGAGATTCTTCAAACGGTCGTGCAACTGGGAGGCTTTGGACCTGCGGCGAAGAAGCTGAACCGGTCTCAATCAACCATCAGCTATGCGATCGGGCGTCTGCAAGAGCAACTGGGCGTTCGTCTGTTCGAAATCCATGGGAGGAAAGCGCAACTCACGGAGGTGGGCAGGGTGCTTCTCGCGGATGTGGAACCTCATTTGGCCGGATTTCACGAACTTGAGCAGCGCGCTCGGGTGATGGCGTCAAAAGGTGCTTCCGAGATCCGGATTTCTGTCGACAGCATCTTTCCCGACGACCGTCTATTTGAAGTTCTGAAGGCGTTTTCACGCAGTTTTCCTCACGTCAGGCTGAATTTACGCCAGGGCACGTTTCTATCTGCCGATTCAGAGTTCTCACTTCACAACGCGCAAATCTGCGTGACGGGTCTCATATCGCGCGAACTCCTCGTCAAACCGATTCTCACGATCGAATTGATGGCAGTCGTTCGGCGCGATCACCCTCTTCTCTCGATGAGGCGCAAACTCACGCGATCCGACCTGATGCCGCATATTCTGGTGAGCATCGAAAGCCTAGTCTCCGGAAGTCTAAAACAACAGCCACGGCTCCCGGCTCAGCGTGCTCTCCCAGTGAGCACAATCGAAGCGGCCATTTCAGCAGTCAGGAGCGGTCTTTGTTTCGGCTGGCTGCCGAAATACCGCATTCAGTCAGAGCTCGACAGCGGCGATTTTGTGGCACTCCCACTGCCCGCCGGCAAGACGCGCGCTGTCCGGCTGAATCTGGTTTGCAGGGACTTGAAGGAAAGCAACTCCGAAGCCTATGCGCTCGCGGAGTTGCTGGGATTGAGCCGCGAACCCGAATCGATCTGAGCGCGCTGAGTAAAGGTAACTCGGGGCCGAGTTGCCGATGGGAACAACTCATCGACAAAATCGATTTGAATAAAGCGATTTATTTGACTTGTCGGATCTTGCATCCAGTCTGTACCGTCAAGAAGTTCCAGAAGCGGACTTTCAAACCCAGCGGTCTAAATTCGAAGGCGGGGTGTGTTATTTCCTCTCTCTCCTTTTCACCCCGGTTTACCGCTCTGGTCTTAGGAGTGTCGTATGAAGTACACGCTTCCGCTCTTTTTGGGTTTCATGGTTGCGATTCTGCCTTTGCCGGTCGTAGCGGCGGAGAACGTTCATTTATCCATCGATGCTTCCAAGCCTGGAGCCAGGATCGATCGTAACCTCTTCGGACAGTTTGCCGAGAATCTTGGACATGGGCTGTACGAGGGCATCTGGGTTGGGCCGGATTCGCCCATCCCCAATACGCGGGGGATCCGGAATGACGTGGTCTCCGCACTTCGGGACCTCAAAGTCCCCAACGTCCGCTGGCCCGGCGGCTGCTTTGCCGACCAGTATCACTGGCGCAAGGGGATCGGCCCGCGCGACAAGCGCCCCTCCACCGTGAACTCGGCATGGGGCGATGTCATTGATACGAATGCCTTCGGCACCGATGAGTTCATGGATTTCATCCAGCAGATTGGTAGCACACCGTATGTGTCCATCAACCTTGGCTCAGGCACGCCGCAGGAGGCATCCGAGTGGCTCGAATACATGACTGCGGCAGCGCCCACTGCACTTGCCAAAGAGCGTGTCGCCAACGGCCATCCGGCACCCTATAAAGTCGGATTCCTCGGTCTCGGCAACGAAAGCTGGGATTGCGGCGGCGCGATGACGCCCGACCTCTACGTGAGCCTGATGAAGGTGTACAGCCGATTCGTGCTCAATATGAATCCAGCGCAGCGAGGCAAGGACCAGATGCTGAAGATCGCCGTGGGTCCCGGCACGCCGGACACCGAGTGGACTGAAGCCGTAATGAAAGCCTGGAAGAAGCATACGTGGGCCTGGGACATCAACGGCGTCTCGCTGCACTGGTACACCGTTCCCAACGGCTGGCCACCGTCAACAAATTCTGAGAAGTTCGGTCTGGATGACTACGTGAAGAGTCTCAAGTCTACGCTATTCATGGACGAGTTCCTGCACAAGCAGGAGGCCGTTATGGACAAGTACGATCCCGAGAAAAAGGTGACCTTAAGTGTGGATGAATGGGGCGCCTGGCACGCGCCGCTTTCCGGCTCAAATCCCGCGTTTCTCATCCAGCAGAATAGTATCCGTGACGCGATTCTCGCTTCGCTCAACCTGAACATCTTCGCCCGTCACGCCGATCGCGTCCGCATGGCCAACATTGCCCAGATGATCAATGTGCTCCAGGCGATGATCCTGACCGACAAAGAGAAGATGGTTCTCACTCCCACCTATTACATCTACAAAATGTATGTGCCTTTCCAGGATTCGACATTTGTTCCGATCGATTTCGATCCCGGCACGGTTCATCGCAACGGCATCACCCTGCCGCGCGTCGATGCGATTGCCGCTAGGGATGCATCGGGCAAGCTGTGGCTTGAGATCACCAACCTCGATCCGGAGAAGCCGCTATCCATTGATGCGGATGTGACCGGCCTGACGGTGAAAGTGGCCAGCGGGGAGACGCTGACCGCTCCCGCCGTGGACAGCATCAACACTTTCGCCGCGCCTGCCTCCGTTGTGCCCAAGCCCGTCACCGCGACAGTTCAAGACGGCAGGCTGACGCTGACCGTCGAGCCGAAGTCGGTGACAGTCCTTGCGCTGGAACCATGAATCATGAGCCATGAACTGAACAGGATTAAACAGGGAGATTCCATCATGCAATTGGCAATCAAATCATCCGCCATCAAATGGCCTGCCCTGCTTCTGGCAGCGCTCATGCTTTCCGGCATCTGTGGGGCGCAGACTCCGGAAGTGAGTGTCCAGATCGACGCATCGAAGACCGGACATCCGATCTCAAAGCACATTTATGGACAGTTTCTGGAGGAAGGCGGCGACATTGTCAACACCGGGGTCTGGGCCGAACTGCTGGCCGACCGCAAGTTCTATTATCCGGTCTCGGCAACCGCGCCGCAGCCTCCGCCGATGATGGGCAACGCGGCGGGCAATCCCCGCTTCCGGCGTCCAATCGTGCGCTGGTGGGCGCCTATTGGCGGCGATGAAGCGGTCAAAATGGACACCAAGGCACCCTACTCCGGCGACCATACGCCGCTGGTAAAGCTGGACGCGAAGACGCCGCACGGCATCGAAGAGTCGGGCATTGCGGTGCGCAAGGGAAAGACGTACACTGGCCGCATTGTGCTGGCGGGCACGCCCGGCACGGTGGTGAAGGTCACGCTGATCTGGGGCAAGGAAGCCGCTGACCGCCAGACGGTCACTCTCACCGCGCTCACCTCCGCCTACCGTAAATTTCCGTTCAAATTCCATGCGCTCGGCGACTCGGACGACGCGCGCATCGAGATTGCCGGAACCGGCACGGGATCCTTTCATATCGGCACGGTCTCGCTGATGCCGGCCGACAACATTGAGGGCTTCCGCGCCGAAGTCATCGCCGCACTCAAACAACTGCACTTCGGCGTTCTGCGTTTTCCTGGCGGCAACTTCGTCTCCGCCTACGAGTGGCGCTACGGCGTGGGCGACATCGACAAGCGGCCGCCGATCTTCGATCCGGTGTGGCACGCGGTGCAGCCGAACGACGTGGGCACCGATGAGTTTCTCACCCTCTGCCGCCTGCTCGGCGTCGATCCCTACATCACGGTCAATGCCGGCTTTGGCGACGCCTGGTCTGCGAAGGAACTGGTGGAATACACCAACGGCGCAGTCACCACGCCGATGGGCAAGTGGCGCGCTGCCAACGGCCATCCGAAGCCATACAACGTCAAGCTGTGGGGCATTGGCAATGAGCCATGGGGCGATTATCAGATGGGCGCCATGTCAACCGAGCAATTTGCGTTGAAACACGATCTCTTCGCCAAGGCCATGAAGCAGGTTGATCCTTCCATCACGCTGATCGCGGCAGGCGCGATGCCCGACGTGATGGAGGGAGCCGACCAGTCCAAACGCATCGGCGGCAAGTATGTTCCCGACTACCTGACTCCGGCGGATTGGAGCGGCTATATGCTGTTGCACGATCTGAACAATATCGACATGCTCAGCGAACACTACTATGCGTCCGGCACACAGCACACGGACATGGCGCTGGGGAAGAAAGTTCCCATCGACCCACCGCTGACGCTGATCGAGTGGATGCGCGCCCCGGCCGTTCAGGTCCGCGCCAAATACGAGCACTACGAGGAGTACCTCAAGCTCATTCCCGCGCTCCGAGCCAAACCCGTTCCCATCGCAATTGACGAATGGGCTTACTTCGGCGGCGGACCGAACTCGTACAAGGTGGTCCCGGCGTATGCCTGGGCCTTCCACGAAATGTTCCGCCACTCGGATATCTTCCAAATGGGCTGCTTAACCTTTGCCACCTCGACGATGAGCGAAACTCGCACCGAAGCGGAGTTGAATCCTGTCGGCCTGCTCTTCAAGATGTATAGCGATCACTTCGGCACCATTCCGGTGGAGGTTTCCGGCAACTCGCCGCAGCCCAAGCCGGTCTTCCCGGCCGGCGGTGATCAGCCCGCGGTCAATCCCGGCAGCGATACCTATCCGCTCGATGTGAGCGCTGCGCTCAGCGAAGACCACAAGACGCTCACGTTTGCCGTGGTCAATCCATCGGACTCAAAGCAGAGTATGAAGCTGGATATCAAAAATGTGAAGCTCGCCAGTCAGGGGAAGCTGTGGCAGATGGCTCCTTCCTCCTTGAATGCGGTCGTGGCAGTCGGTAAGCCGCCGGAGGTGGCTGTCAAGGAGCATGCGCTCGGCGCGCTTCCGGAGACGATTGACGCACCTCCATTCAGCGTAAGCATTTATTCGTACACGGTGCAATAGCTTGCGCAGCTTCGGCCAGAGCGCATGGGGCGGCGGATACTCAGCCTGGTTCGTGCTGTGGCGCATTCCGTCAAAGAGTTTGAAAAGGACATCCGAGATGAGAAACGTATTGCTGGCAATCGCAATTGCGGTTGCGCCGCTGATGAGTGTAGCCGCAAGCACCACTGCGAAGGTGGAGCAGGGTGTGTTGCAGGGCACAAAGGAAGATGGACTCAGTGTTTTCAAGGGGATTCCGTTTGCAGCGCCGCCGGTGGGCGATCTGCGCTGGCGCACACCGCAGCCCGCGGCCAAGTGGGAGGGCGTGCGAAAGGCGGACAAGTTCGCGCCGCAATGCATGCAGGGCGGCCCGCCTTCCGCGATGAGCGAGGACTGCCTCTATCTGAATGTCTGGAGCCCGGCAAAGTCTGTCTCCGCGAAGGTTCCGGTGCTGGTCTGGATCTACGGCGGCGGTTTTGCCGGTGGCGCAACCTCTATTCCGGGCTATAGCGGCGAGGTGCTGGCGAAAAAGGGAGTGGTGCTGGTCAGTATCGCCTACCGCCTGGGGCCCATCGGATTTCTGGCGCATCCCGAGCTGAGCGCCGAGTCGCCCAATCACGTCTACGGCAACTATGGCCTGCTGGACATGATCGCCGCGTTGAGTTGGATCAAGAAGAACATCACGGCCTTCGGCGGCGACCCGGACAAAGTCACTATCTTTGGCGAGTCGGCTGGCGGCATCGCCGTCAGCCAGTTGTGCGCCTCACCCCTGGCCAAGGGACTCTTCGAGGGAGCAATTTCGGAGAGCGGCGGCTCTTTTGGACATCCCCGGGCCTCCGGTGCGCCGGGTGAAAATATGCGGCCTCTGGCCATTGCCGAAAAGGATGGCCTGGCCTTCCAGATCAACGCGGGAGCCGACTCTCTCGCTGAACTGCGCAAGCTACCGGCGGAGAAACTGCTGGCCGCCCAACGCGGCTTGGCGTGGCCGAATACCGATGGCTGGGTGATTCCTGACGATCAGTACACGCTCTACGACGCCGGAAAGTTCAACGACATTCCGGTTCTGATCGGATACAACTCGGATGAAGGCGCCAGCTTCTCCCATGACAACTCGCCCAAGGCGTATGTCGACGGTGTGCGCAAGCGCTACGGAGCCTTTGCCGACAGCCTTCTCAAAGCCTATCCGGTCGGGGAAAAATCCGTGCCCAAGACAGCGCGCGATCTTACCCGCGACGCTGCCTTCGGCTGGCAGACCTGGATATGGGCGCGTTTGCAGTCGCAGCATGGTTCGTCAAAGGTTTTCATGTATTACTTCGATCAACATCCGGATTTTCCGGTTGGCTCCGAGCATGAAGGCTTTGGCGCTTGGCATGGCCGTGAGGTTCCGTATGTCTTTGGCCATCTGAACGACCTGCGAAACGAAGTGCCCAGCGCGACCGACCGGGTGATCAGCGATGCAATGGGAACCTACTGGACCAACTTTGCAAAGTATGGCGATCCAAATGGCAAGGGCATTGCCAAGTGGCCCGCCTTCAGCGACCAGCATCCTGAGTATATGTATCTAGCCGGGACGCCACACACCGGACCGGTTCCCAACGAGGAGGGTCTCAAGGCTCTCGATGCCTATTTTGCCTGGCGGCGCACACCGGCGGGCATACGCGCCTCGGCGGTGGAGGACGCCAAGCCTGCGCCGACGAACGTGATGGGCGCGACCTATCCGCGCGTTTTGCCAGACCGCAGCGTTGCCTTTGAGATCAAAGCGCCCGCGGCGAAATCGATGGATGTGGACATCACCGGGAAGAAGTTTCCCATGACGCGCGGCGACGACGGCGTCTGGAGCGTGACCACGCCGCCGCTGGTTGCCGGCTTCCACTACTACGCGCTGGACGCCGATGGGGTCCGCATGAACGATCCGGGCAGCCACACCTACTTCGGCATGGGGATGGACGCGAGCGGCATCGAAATTCCCGAAGACGGCGTGAGCTATTCTCTGGCACGGGATGTGCCGCACGGCGATGTGCGCATCCGCACGTATTACTCGAAGGTGACCGGTCAGTGGCGGCACTGCTTTGTCTATACCCCGCCTGACTATGACAGGAATCCAAACGCCCGCTATCCGGTGCTCTATCTGCAGCACGGCTCCGGCGAAGATGAGACCGGATGGATCTTCCAGGGCCACGCCAACCTGATTCTGGACAATTTGATCGCTGAGAAGAAGGCCGTGCCCATGATGATCGTGATGGACAACGGTTACGCTTCCAGGCCCGCCGGTCCCTTCGGACCCGCTCCGAGGGCAGGCGGAGAGACCAGCGGCTTCGATGACGTGATGATTCAGGAAGTCGTCCCGATGATCGACTCAACCTTCCGCACGATTCCTGACCGGGAGCATCGCGCCGTGGCCGGCCTTTCGATGGGCGCCAATCAGGCGCTTCATCTTGGCACGGGCCATTTGGAGACCTTCGCCTACATGGCCGGATTCAGCGGTACGATGAATGGTTTGAGTGGTGACCCGCTCGATCCCGCAACAGCCTTCGGCGGCATCTTCAAGGACGGAGCGGCCTTCAACCAGAAGGTGAAGCTGCTCTGGCTGGGTATGGGCACCGAAGAGCCCGTTTTCTTCCATAAGTCCATCGGCGCATTCCGCACAATGCTGGACAAAGCGGGTATCAAGTACGTCTACTTCTCTTCTCCCGGAACCGCTCACGAGTGGCTCACCTGGCGGCGCGATCTGAATGACTTCGCCCCCAGGCTCTTCCAGGATGACCGCAACTGAATAGGCGTCGGCATTGCCGGCGCTCCGCTCCATTTGAAAGCAACAAAGTTCGAAATGAGGTTAACGATGAAGATTACAAAAATTTGCTGTGTGGGAATACTGACGATTGCTGCTTCAATGGGCGCCTTGCTTCTCGCGCAGGTGCAGACGATTGTCCCGCCGGTGATTCCAGGCGCAAAGGCGGTTGCTGTGGAGCACATCAAGATTCACGGCGCGGCGCTTGAAGGAAATCTGGAAGGGGATGCCGTCGATCGAGAGGTGCTCGTCTTTCTGCCGCCCAGCTACAACACAGACAAACACCGCCGTTATCCCGTCGTCTACGCCCTCCACGGTTATTCCATCGGCGCCGAGCAGTGGTCGCATGAGATTCATGTGCCGCAGACAATCGAAGGTGCGTTTGCAGAGGGCGCAAAAGAGATGATTGTCGTTCTGCCGGATTCGAAAACCATCTACAACGGGTCGATGTATTCGAGTTCGGCGACCACGGGGGACTTCGAGCTGTTTATCTATCACGACGTGGTCGCATACATTGACGGGCACTATCGCACCATTCCCGAACGCATGAGTCGAGGTCTTGTAGGCCACTCGATGGGCGGATACGGCGCCTCGCGAATCGGAATGAAACATCCGGAAGTCTTTGGGGCCCTCTACATCATGAGTCCGTGCTGCATGTCACCGATGGGAAGCCGCGGCCCTGGTCCTACCGACCGGATGAAGGAGATGGCAATCGCCAACGAGAAGAAGGTCGCCGATGCCAAGTCTCCGGCCGATCTGGCAGCGCAATCGCCTGGCTTCGGCGCTGCGCAATTTGCAGCAGCAGCGGCGTGGTCTCCCGATCCGAAAAATCCGCCACTGTATTTCGACCTGCCAACCAAGGACGGGCTTCCCGTGCCGGAGATTCAGGCGAAATACGCCGCCAACGCGCCGCTGGTCTTCGTCGATCAGTATATCGGCAATCTCAAGCAGTATCGCGCCATCGCCATGGATGTTGGTGATCAGGATGGCCTGCGCATCGATGCGGGCAAACTGCACACCATTCTGGACAACTACGGCATCGCCAATAGTTTTGAGATATACTCCGGTACGCACACCAGTGCCGTCGCTGACCGCTTCCAGAACCACGTGCTGCCATTCTTCAGCAAGAACCTCTGCTTCGATAGAGGCTGTCAATCTTCGGAGTCTGCAGGAGTACCACGATGATGGATCGATCGCGTCGCAAATTTCTCAAGACCTCTGCCGGCGCCGCCAGTTTCTGTATTATGGGCTCCTCGGCAGCCGCTCGTGCGATATCTGCAGAAGTGTCCGGTGGGTCTTCGGGAAGGCTCGAGCCCTTTCCGCTGAGCTCCGTTCGTTTGTCGCCCGGCATCTTTCGCGATCAGGAAGAAATCAACGCACTTTATCTCGACTCGCTCTCGGTCGACCGCCTCCTGCATACGTTCCGCATCACAGCTGGCATCTCCTCCAGCGCAACTCCATATAAAGGTTGGGAAGATCCTACTTGCGAACTGCGCGGCCACTTTGCCGGGGGGCATTTTCTCTCGGCCGTTGCCCTTTCCTCGGCGGGTTCGGGCAACTCAGTCCTGCAAAGCCGGGGCAATGATCTCGTCGGTGGCCTCGTGCAGTGCCAGAAGAAGATCGGAACGCGCTACCTGAGCGCATATCCCACAGAGCTATTCGAGCACCTTGCGCAGGGCAAGCCGGTCTGGGCGCCCTTCTACACTTATCACAAAATCATGGCCGGCCTGCTTGATATGTATCTCCTCACCGGCAATACAGACGCGCTCACAATCGCCGAAGGTATGGGCCAATGGGCGCAGGAGTTCATGGGAAACTTCAGCATCGATCAGCGCCAGCGTATGCTGCGCACTGAGTACGGCGGCATGAACGAGGTGCTGGTGAATCTGGCGGCGGTCACAAAAAAAGATCGCTACATTGAAGCGGCCCACCTCTTCGAGCAACCCAGCTTTCTTGATCCGCTCGCGCAGCGGCGCGACGAGTTACAGGGCCTGCATGCAAACACGCACGTCCCCAAAATCATCGGCGCGGCGCGCATGTACGAGGTCACCGGTGACCGCCGCTACCGTCAGATTGCGGAGTACTTCCTGGAAGAAGTTCTCACCGCGCGCAGCTATTCAATTGGTAACACCAGTCTCGACGAACATTGGACCACACCCGCGGATCAGCTCAGGGGCACATTGGCATGGACGAATGCGGAGTGCTGCGTCGCCTACAACCTGATGAAGCTCCAGCGCCTGGTTTTCGGTTGGACCGCCGATGCGCGCTGGATGGATGCTTACGAGCGTGCACTCTTCAACTGCCGGCTCGGTACACAAAACTCCGACGGCCTCAAGCAATACTTCTTCCCGCTCGCCGCCGGATTCTGGCGCGCCTACAACTCGCCCGAGGAGTCCTTCTGGTGTTGTACGGGTACTGGTGCGGAGGAGTTTGCAAAATTTGCGGATACGATATATTTCCGCCGTGACCGCGACATCTTTGTAAACCAATTCATTGCATCCACGCTCGATTGGAAGGACGAAGGCTTTGGCCTCGAGCAGACCACGCAATTCCCGCGGGAGCAGGGCACGACGCTCAAGGTTAAGTCCACGCGCCCTGTCGCGCGCGTCATCCACGTGCGCATTCCCGGATGGACAACCGGCGATGCGCGGGTAAAGATCAACGGCCGCCAGATTGAAGCGATCGCCGATCCCGGATCCTACCTGGCCATCCGCAGGACTTGGCAGGACGGGGACACGATTACTGTCGATTTGCCGATGAAGCTTCATTCCGAGCCGTTGGCAGGCGATGACTCAATCGATGCCCCCCTCTATGGCCCGCTGGTACTTGCCACAAATTTGGGCGCAGGTCCAAGTGACCAGGCTTACAGAGTCATTCACAGCGGTGACACAGTACCCAAAGCTCTGCCCCCGGCGTCTCCCCTGCCAAAGGTCGCGTCCCCACAGGATGCGGATACGAAGCAGTGGATTCAAGTTGAATCCGCCTCGGACCTGCATTTCACAGGCGCGGGCGAAAGCACAAAATACGATCTCATTCCGATGTACCAGATTCGGGATCAACGTTATTCAATCTACTGCCAGACCGGGAGAAGTTCCAAACAGCGGATCTAGGGGCGGTTGAGGCCATTTCCCGTTCATAGCTTCACCGGATTACGACTTATTGCGAAGAGAGAGGTGCGATTGAATGAAGTTCCGAATCACGGCGGCATGGGTGCCGCATTTCGAGTCACCCTATTTCATTCGAGCCATTCCTCTCCTGCTGATCCTCTCAGGAGCAGTCAGCGTTCTAGCGCAGATGCCGGGCCAGAAGATGCCGGGGCTCGAATCGTCAATAGTTCAAAAAACAGATCGTGGATTCCATGCCGCCGCCGGCACAGAAGTCCTTGAGGTCACCGTATGCAGTGATGCGGTGATCCATATTGTCGCGAGTCCGGATTCATCGGAGGCACAAACGCGGCCACGTCCATGGATGCTCGATGCACAGCAATCCTGCGCCGGCGCGCCGTTCACTTTCGCACAGGACGCGAGATCCGCCGCCATCCGGACAGCGAAGGTCGAAGTAAGCATCAACCTCGAGCGCGGCAATCTCACATTTCGGACAGCCGGCGGAGAATCGCTGCTGAACGAAGGCAACAGCATCCCGCGCACCTACGAGCCGGTTGAGCTGAATGAAGAGCACACTTACCGTGTCACGGACCGCTTTTCTCCATCGATCACCGAAGCGCTCTACGGGTTAGGCCAGCACCAGAGCGGAATGTTCAACTATCGCGGCTCCACGGTGGAACTGGGTCAAAATAACACCGACGTCGCAATCCCGCTACTGATTTCGAGCAAGGGCTACGGGCTGATGTGGAACACGGCGGCGCTCACCTACTTTGACAATCGCTTCCCGCTCGATATGAAACTGACTTCCATCGCCGGGAAATCGATCGATTACTACTTCCTTTATGGTCCGGAAATCGACACTGTAATTCATGAATACCGCACCATGACGGGCCGCACGCCGATGCTACCCAAGTGGGCCTATGGCTTCTTTCAATCGAAGGACCGCTACGTATCGCTCGACGAGATTCGCGGGATCGCGCAACGCTATCGCCAGGAGCACATCCCCCTTGACGCCATGGTGCAGGACTGGTTTTGGTGGAAGACAGAGGGGGATCCGGTCTTCAATTCCAATTACCACGACGTAGCGCAAGATCTCGATGCCCTGCACAAAGAGAACGTGCACGCCATGATCTCTGTCTGGGGCCTGCTCGATCCCGATTCCGAAACCTACAAGGTCCTCGACTCGAAACACCTCCTCGTGCCGAACGCCCACGTCTACGACGCCACCAGCCCCGAAGCGCGCGACATCTATTGGGAGCATTTGCCCGGCAAGCTTCTGGCGCAGGGATGGGACGCATTCTGGCTCGACAGCGCCGAGCCTGAGGAATACTGGCCGCATATGGGCGACGCCATCCTGCGCAGCCGCCAGATCGCTATTGGCAACGGCGCCGAATACACCAACATTTTCCCACTCGCGCACACGCTTGGCGTGCAGGATCGCTGGAAAGCCCAGAATCCAGACAAGCGCGTCTTTCTGCTTACGCGCTCGGCGTTTCTCGGCCAGCAGCGCGTCGGCGCCACCGTCTGGTCGGGAGACGTCTACGGCACCTACTGGGGCCTGAGCCACCAGGTCCCGGCCGGTCTCAATTTCGCGCTGTCCGGATCCCCTTATTGGACGACCGACATTGGCGGATACTGGCCGCCACACGACGCCCCCCTCGCCGATCCCGCGTACCAGGAGCTCTATGCGCGGTGGTTCGAATACGGCACGTTCTGTCCCATCTTCCGCACCCACGGCCACCGGCCGCATAACGAACTGTGGAGCTTCGACAGAGTCGAGCCCATCCTGATCAGCTATGACAAGCTCCGTTATCGCCTTATGCCGTATATCTACTCGTTGGCCTGGAAGGTAACGAGCGAGGACTACACCATCCAGCGCCCGCTTGTCATGGACTGGCGCACTGATCCGAAGACGTGGAACCTTGGCGACGAGTTCATGTTTGGCCCGGCCATCCTGGTCAACCCGGTGCTCCAAGCCGACGCTACCAGACGCAGCGTGTATCTGCCGGGCGCAGCGGCATGGTACGACTTCTGGACCGGCAAATCGCTCAACGGCAACCAGGAGATTGAAGCGGATGCACCTCTGGAACGCATGCCCCTTTTCGTGCGCGCCGGTTCCATCCTCCCCATGGGCCCGCAAATCGAGTACGCTGCGCAGGATCCCGCGGGGCCCGTCGAACTCCGAATATATCGCGGCGCCGACGGCAAGTTCGATCTCTACGAGGATGCAGGAGATAACTACGAGTACGAAAAAGGCCAGCATTCCGTCATCCCCATTCGCTGGGACGATCGCAGTTCGGTTCTAACGATCGGCTCGCGGCAAGGGAGGTATCCCGGAATGATCGAACTGCGCAAATTCCGTATCCTGCTGGTCGACAGAGCACATGGTGTCGGGACGGATACATCCGGCGTGGCCAACGCGGAAGTCAGCTACGAAGGCAAAGAAGTTCAGACAACCGTCAAGTGATGTACCGCTAGGCCAGCCACTGCATAGCAAGAGTGGCCCATGCTGCGCACACATCCTTTTCGCAGGAAGGAAGACTCTCTATGAAGATTTGCAAACTCTCGCTTGTGCTGGCGGCTGCGCTGTTTGCGCCTCTGGCTGCCCAGTCTCAATCGGCCGACCGTTGCGCTGCTCTCGCAGGGTACAAGATCGAAGGCGTCGAAATCACGAAGGCCGCACCCGTTTCTGCCGGCACATCGGTACCGCCGCCTTATCCGAACGCTCCCTCCATCGGTCCACTTCCCGCGCATTGCCGCGTTGACGGCATAATAAACCGCCGTAAGGGGGTCGATGACCAAGAGTTCGGTATCGGTTTTGCCATTGCACTCCCCGACGAATCTGCGTGGAACGGCGACTTCATGATGCAGGGCGGCGGAGGCGGCAATGGCATCGTTGCCTATCCGGCGGGTGCGAACTACGCCGGCGACAAGCCGGCACTCTCCCGCGGATTCGCGGTAGCGAGTACCGACACAGGACACAAGGCCAAGACGGGCGCATTCGACTTCACCTTCATGCGCGATCAGCAAGCCTATCTCGACTTTGCATTCCTAGCAAACGCCGAGGTCGCCGGGGTTGCCAAGCAGATCATCGCGCACTACTACGCGAAGCCTGCAGCGTACTCTTACTTTGTCGGCTGCTCCACTGGCGGCCGCGAAGGCATGATCCTCTCGCAGCGTTTTCCCACGGCCTTCAACGGCATCGTTTCGGGCGACCCGGCGATGCGCACAGGTCTCTCCAATCTCGCGATCAGCCAATGGATCCCCGTGGCCTACAATCAGGCTGCACCAAAAGACGCATCCGGCAAGCCGCAAACCGACAAGTTCCTCACCGACCGTGATCGCAAGTTGTTCATGAATACTCTGATGAAGAAGTGCGACGCGCGCGACGGCGTGGCCGACGGCATGATCTCCGATCCTCTCGGCTGCGACTTTGACCCCGCAGTCCTCGCCTGCAAGCCCGGCCAAAGCGAAGCATGCATCGCTCCTGAAAAAGTTGCAGCGATCCAGAAGGCATTTGCCGGGCCGAAGAACTCGTACGGGACACAGGTGTATCCGGGGTTTCTATACGACGCGGGCATTGCCATGACAGGCTATGTGCCGGGGCTGCTGGCGACGGGTAAGAACGGGATCTTCGGGCCGTATCCAACCACGACCGAGATCGATGTCGACAGGGAAGCACAGCACGCAAGCGATCCGCTCGTGGAGCCGGCATCGACGAATCTCTCTACGTTTTCCGGCGACCGTGGCAAACTAATCTTCTTTCACGGCGACAGCGATCCGTGGTTTTCGCCGCTGGATACTCTTGGGTACTACAAGTCCCTTAGTGAAGCCAACGGCGGGGCGGACAAAGTTGCCGAGTGGAGCCGACTGTTCCTGGTGCCAGGGATGGCGCATTGTGGCGGCGGGCCATCGCTCGATCACTTCGACATGCTTACTGCTGTGGTCAACTGGGTCGAGAAAGGCACGACGCCCGATTCCGTCATCGCCACCGGCGCAGCGTTTCCCGGCCGCAGCCGCCCCCTGTGCGCCTACCCCAAACACGCCCAATATACTGGGAGCGGAGACAGTGAGGATGCGCGTAACTTTCGATGCGAGTGATGCCGACGTCAGAGAAACTTCGATTAGGCTCCCCTAACAACATACTCTGAAGGAAGTTAAGGTCTATGCTCTTTTCAAGCGTGCCGCGTCTCTCAATTTTTGCCCTTGGCGTCGTTGTGGTTTCGTCGATATCAGTTTGTTCGGGGCAGTCCTGTACGGCCGGGGACATCCCTGACACTTTAGACCGGGCACATACCTGACAGTTTTTCCTTATCAGGAAGTTTTTGTTGTTGTTCTTGCTCTTGTTTTTGTTGTTCCGTTTCCGGGGCCGCGGCCCCGGAAACGGAGCGGCTGTGCTGGCCCTGTTTTGGCCTAGGCAAGTGATAGGTCTTTCTGGTTCTGGTGTCGAACAGCGCCAAGGGTATATGCGCAAAGTAGATCGTGTATAGCCCGTCGTCAACCGGCAGCAGCCCCACCGGCTCGCCCCATAGCACCTCACTGAGGAATACGTCATGCATCTTCCAGCGGAAATGGCCGTGGCTTTTGACCGTGCGCACCAGCATCGTGTCCGG
>Ga0307377_10001984_pt1 | contig 24647 bp, 26 predicted proteins | sample TR3MG_FD_202535 | JGI IMG/M metagenome (GOLD analysis project Ga0307377, IMG submission 202535) | Soil microbial communities from Risofladan, Vaasa, Finland - TR-3 | ecosystem: Environmental > Terrestrial > Soil > Coastal area > Acid sulfate soil | place: Finland: Risofladan, Vaasa | collected...
TAATCAGCCGCTTTCCGGCTGGCAGAACTTAAGTACTTCATCCAATGAAGCGACCATTGTCCCCAATATCGGCCGGGATGGCTCCAGCGCCCTTGTCCTAAACTATCGCGACGGGACTTTCAATTCGACTACTGGCGGGCATAACTTGGTGAATATAAGGAAGATCCTCCCCGTATACTCGATTTCGCCCAGCCTTAAGGTAAAAATCTGGTTTTATGACGATTTAAGCCCGCAAAAGGGAACGATGTTTTTGTTGGCTTCCTCTACCTCGACGCCGAATACGGGAATTGGGGTTAATACTTCGATTTCCCCTAATAACTACCTCTTCCGTCTTAATTCCCCCAGCAATATGCAACCAACAGGGGTCTTACGAAGTAAAGGTTGGCATCAATTTGTCCTAACATTAAGTAGTAATAGCGGAACCAAAGAGCGCCTTGGTGTTATCGGATATATTGATGGGAAAAAGGTAGGAGTAAACTCTACCCAAGTTATTGCCGACACTGTCCAGCTAGTAAGCACTTGGGGACTGACTGGTACGAGCGTCTATGACGACCTTCTGGTTACCCGAATGCCGGATACGGGAAAGACCGTCGACACTAAGGGAGAGGAGAATGCTTGGCACGCTCTAGCGATTGCTGAAGCAGTTAATTTCTTCCCTGATATCCCCAACCGGAGCATTTTATCTGACTTGGCCGATTGCTATGCCTATCATTCAATTACGGTTAGCACTGATTCGGAATATTGCGAGACGAAGACTCAAACTGCCTATGATGACTTCCACTTTGACAACCATGGTTTCACCAACCCAACTTATCAAGCCGGAGTTATGATTCAGCTCATCCGTGGCGGCTACAGCTACAAAGCGGCCGGTGCGGCCGTTCCGTCCAGTTTTACTCATAATCTGAAATCAGCCTACCAGTCATTAGTTGGTTTTGTCGACCCGGCCGGTTATCAATATATAAAGTCGCCACCGGGTGATTGGTCGGGGGCGACTGATTCACCCTATCAAAGCGGCCAGCCGGTGATTCTTTATGGTTACAAGCAGGGTTGGCCGACGCCTTTTAAGGTTGATGATTTTATCTCCAAAAGGTCAATTGAGTATTTTAATATTGTTTCGGTTTACTTTAAGGATCCCCCGGCCAGTATTCCCACCTATAATCAAGCAGATAAAACAAACTTAGGATATCTTTGGTTCTTGGATTCGGTTTTAGCTGAGATGCAGCTTCTTTCTGGACTCCCTAGTGTTCAATAGAGCCGAAATCCGATTGGCTTGTCAAAATATCAGGAAACTTAACAATTACTCAAAAGACTTTAGTCTGGGCACCCGGTGGTTAGTAACTCAATTCTTGCCATTTTGTGATTTCCTGCTTAAATTAGGCTGCTAAAGTTAGCGCATGACCATCTGTATTGCCGCCATGGCCGAAAACGGCAAAAAAATTGTGGTGGCGGTTGACCGGATGATTACCGCCAATTTCCCCATTTCTTATGAATTTGAAACCGATGATGTGCCCAAAATTTACCGCCTCGGCGGCAACGCGGTCGCCATGTCCGCCGGCAATGCTTTAAATGCCCATGAGGTAATTGAAAAGGCTAACAATCAAATTAAAAATCAGCAAATCAGCAAAATTGAGCAGATATTAGAGGTTCTTCGCCGTTCCTATCAAGATTACCGTCGCCGGCTGGTGATTGAGCGCACACTTGAGCCCCGCGGCCTGACTTTGGATAATTATTACACCATGCAGCAAAAACTCGTTCCGGCCGTGGTCCAGGAAATTGAATCCCAACTGACAAATTTCAGTCTTCAGGTGGAGCTGATTGTGTCCGGCTGTCGGGACGAGGAAGAATGTCATCTGTACACTATTACTCATCCCGGAATAAACCTTTTGCATGATGCCATTGGTTATGTCAGCATTGGCTCCGGCGCTCCTCATGCGATGTATTATTTGATTGCCTCGGACTATAAAAAAAGCCTGCCGGTTGAAGAAGTAAAAAAAATTGTTTTAGCCGCCAAAAAGAAAAGTGAAGTGGCGCCGGGAGTGGGAAAACAGACCGAATTATTAACAATTCCGCTGACAGAGGAGGAACATGGAGATAAACCAATTAAATGAAAAAGAAGATTTTAGAACAAGCAAAAACCGAACTGCGTCGGCTTTACGGCCGGTAATTAGGGGTGCTCAAGGTTATAAATTTCCCTTTTTAAATCGTCTATCATTGCTTGAAGGACCATCACCTCAGAATGTTTTAATTCGGAAAGAGCGCTTTCATGAATGACTCCTCGATAGGTTTTCATTTTAAAAGCAAGTCTGGATTCGTACTTTGCCAATTTCTTTTTTAACTCCTTAATCTTTTCTTCTTTGTTCATCTGTAAATTCTAACATATCACCTTAATGTTTTCCTTTAAGTTTTTAATCGGCTTGTAGTTTTGACGGTGAATCGGACAAGGGCCGAATTTTTTTAAAGCCTCAAGATGTTCCTTTGTTCCATAGCCGACGTGTTTCTCGAAACCGTACTGGGGATATTGACTTGCCAACTTTTTCATAATTCGGTCTCGGGTTACTTTGGCTAAAACCGAACCGGCGGCAATTGAGTAATGATAAAGCCCGCCGGCTTTAATTCTCTCGGACCGATATTCGGCTAACCTAAGTGTCCGGCTGCCGTCAATAATGACAAAAGAAATTGGTAAATGGAATTTATTTTCAATTTCCGAAAGCGCTAAAAGCATTGCCTTTTGCGCTGCTCGGTTAATCCCGATTTTATTAATTTCTTCGGCCGAAACAATGCCGACTCCGAAAGCGGATGATTCTTCGCGGATTACCAAAAAGGCTTTTTCTCTCTGCCGAGCGGTCATCTTTTTACTGTCGCGGACTATCGGCACCACTTGTTTAGCGGAATGAATTACGACCGCCCCAGCGGTTACTGGCCCGGCCCAAGGACCTCTCCCCGCTTCATCAACTCCCGCCACATTCAGATAGCCTTTTTGCCAAAGCTGTTTTTCAAAAGATAAATCGGGAATAATCATTTTGTTTCGGCTACCAAGCGTAGCTTCTTCATTTCTTCGACCAAGTCTGGCAAAAGATAATTAGCATTAAGGCCGCTGGGGTTAGGCAGAACCCAAATTCGGGTATGATTAATTAATTTTTCTTGGGGACCTACTTTAGCTTTGGGAGTGAAAAAGGCCATTTGATAAGCGCCAATGCCCAAGATAGCGACAGATTCTGGTTTAAACCGCCTGACTTTTTGGACTAAAGTTTTCCCGCCGGCAACTAATTCTTTTTTAGTTAAAGCGGCTTCGGAAGCAGTGGCTCTGGCGACCAGATTGACTATACCATAGCCAAAAGTTAAGAGTTTTGACTCTTCGAAGGGACTAAATAACCGGGCAGTGAAACCGGCCTGATAGAGAGCTTTCCAAAACCGATTGCCGGGATAAGCGAAATGGTGACCGGTAGCGCCGGAATAAAGACCGGGATTAACCCCGCAAAAAAGGACTTTTAAGTTGGGGGCAATAATGTCGGGGACTACTTTTCCGGCCGCGGCCAAAACCTCTGCTCTAGTTGGTCGACCAAACTCCATGACCACATTATAACGCGGTTAAGTCGAAGTTAAAGAATTACTCTATTTCGTAGCTGAGTGTGACAAAAATCTTGATTTCTGATGAGCCAGGCTGAACTTCAGTTGGTGCTCCTCCCCCCATTCCCACATTGGCAGACTCCCGCAAGAGTACCGGTTGCGGCAAATCGTTTCGCCCTTCACTGTAATTAATAATTTTACCTAATTTAAAACCGGCAATCCGGGCCGCTTCGACCGCTTTTTTCTTTGCTTCATCGACCGCTTGCTTGCGCGCTTCTTCTTCGGCTTTGGTTTTATCGTCAACATCAAAAGTGATGTTGCCGACTTGGTTGGCCCCGTTGGCGGTGGCGGCATCAATGACTTCATTTATTTTGTCAATGTCCCGAACTTTGACGGAAAGGTTCGTGCTCGCGTTGTAGCCGATGATGCGCTGCCGACCGCTGTTCCAATCGTAAGCGGGGTTAATATTGTAATTAGTAGTTTTGATGTCTTTTTCGTCAACTCCCAACTTTTTCAAACTGGCGGCCACTTTGCTTATCGTGGCATTAATTTGGTTTTGGACTTGAGTAACCGAATTGCCGCTAGCTTCGATGCCAACATTGACTAAAGCAATATCCGGCTTAACCACGGCTTTTCCCTCGCCGGAAACGGAGAAAACATCATTCTTGTTCGTCGTGACGCTTCTAACGGAAAAAGGAATCGGCCCTAAAAGCCGGGTATAGCCAAAAAGCGTGACGAAAGAAAGGATTATTAAGAGAAACGCTGGTAGAATTTTTTGAACGATTGTTTTCACTAGTTCAATATACCATGTTTCATTTCGAGCTTGTCAAGAGAAACTCTCTTTTGGATTTGTAACCGCCGATTTACCTTGCCCTTACGAAATTGTCTTAGAGTCGTTTAGTATGCAAACCGAAAGGAGGTGAAATGGATGAAAAAGGAATCGACGAACAATCCTAGGAATCCCTCTTTGGCAAACAAGGAATATCTCCAAAAGTATGGAGAAAACCTTTCTTATACGACAAAACATGCCAAATGGATAAATACACCCGATGAGCATGAAGATTATCCAGGACAGGCATTAGTTACCCGCAATAAAGAGGTTATTCATCAGTGGGCCGAAGAGCGGAAGGCCAAACCAGCGACGGTACCGGGAACGGAGCATAACCAGCGCCCGGGAGTTTTGCGTTTTGATTTTCCGGGCTATGGCGGTCGCGAATTACAAAAAATCAGCTGGGCTGAATGGTTTAAGTCATTTGATAGTCGAGAGCTAGTCTTTATGTTCCAGGAAAACTTAAAAAATGGTCGCCAAAGTAACTTTTTCCATATGGACAGCCCTTTCCGGGAGCATGACTAGCCAGGCAATTTAAAGAGGTTAAAGGGAAAATCTTGGATTATTTCCTCTGGGATTTTTTGATATCAGAGAGGATTTCTTTTTTAATCTTTTCCGCCTCTTTTTTAATCATCTCTTCAACATCATCGGTAATAGTTTCTTTAAGAAAATTAAGCAAGTCCGGATCATAAGGAGCTTCATTAAAACGGGTCAAAAAATTTTCCTGCTGCCCCGAAGACAGATGACTTAGAATAAGATTAAGAGTCTGATGGTGAAAAGTATCATCAATAAGGCTAATAAGTTCCTCTTTTTCCCCATCTTCTAACTGATGGCCCTCCAGTTCGACAATGACCTCTTCGATTTTGATTAGATGGTCGTAAAAAATCTTGGACATACTTTCTACTGCTCCGTCATCGCGAGCGGCCCTTGTTTTAAATTATACTCTAGTGGTCCGAGAGAAACTTTCTTGTCTGGATCATCAACAAAGAACAAGATAACCGGGCCCTTTTGTTTCCCTACATTAAGACCTAAATAAGCCATCACTTCCGGCGAACCCCCAAAGTGCTTCCCGGTCCAGGCCGCAGGGCCGGCATCGGCAATAACGGCAACGATTGTTTTGCCGTTAACCGGATTAACGACTAAGACCTTTCGGTATTTATACCATTGACTTAATTCTCTTGTCCGGGTATTCCAGTCGGGCAAGTAAAGGGTCTGAACCGCCACATAATATTTTTCGCTTTCTTCCAACTCGGCCGTCAAATTTTTCTTCGCATTAGCAAAGTAACCCCAACCGCCTAAACTCGAGGTAATACCTGATTGCAAAAGCTGATCGTGCTGTTCTACGGTGTCCCCGGGATAGCGGGGTAAATGTTGTTCCGCCCCGATAAAGCCATAAGTTTGGTTAAGATGGTTGTTTTCTAGGTTACCAACCGCTCGCACCCCCCAAACATTTTCAAATGCTTGGCTGATTCTTTCTTCTTGTGGCGGCGTTAACGGCCCGACTTGCGGTGGGAGAATGTTGGCCAATTTATTAACTAAAGATTGCGAGCGGCTCATATGAGTCATTTCGACTTGTTTTTGGGGCGTGGTTGGACTAACAGCAGGGACGGAAAGCATTAAGCTTCCGGCTAGAGCCCCAGAAGCCAAAAGTTTACCGGCATGCTCGCGAATTTTCCCCGGCTCCAAGAGATTTTTGGCCTTCAAGAATTCAATTGCCTGGGGGTTTTTTTGGCTTAAGGCTTGCTCTGAAAGAAGCCACCGATACTTTAGCTTGGAATATAAAAGCGAAGAATCAAGAACTGGTTTCTCTTTCCTGGCCATAGCTAGAATTACTATACAACATAAGCAAAAGGTAATAAAGTGAAAAATTAGTTAATTTTGAAGAATCCCTGGACTTCGTCATATTGAGGACGATTAGAGAAGTCTTCATTTATTAGAGCTTCATTGCCGCCCATACCCAGATGCCAATAATTAAAGCCAACTACGCTTGGCCGCTTGGCCGCCCCCAGACTGTTTCTCACTTGCTGCTCGATATCGCCATTACCAGCACTACCCCACTCGCCGATAATAATCGGCAAACCTGGGTATTTGGCCATCACTTCGTCCAGTCCCTGCTCCATTGTTTGGCCAATCAGTTCAGGGTAATGATCAATCGTTACGTTCCCCATTTTTTGAATCGTCGCGTCTTCCAAAATCCCCTGCCAGTCGGGATTATTGCTGCCCCAGGTGACAAAGCCGTCAAAACCAAAGTAGCCGATTTTTATTTTTCTACCCAAACCGATTTGATCAAAAGCGTTATTCGCCGCATCAATGGCCTCCCTCAACCAACGGTTAAAGTGCTCCTGGTTATCAAAGATGCAGATACCGTAAGCACAATAGGTTACTCCTCCCACCCCGCCGTTTTGCGGTTCTGGAATCGGAGTAAAAATATCCCCTTCCCTAAACATCCCCCAATTATTCTTAATGTAATCGTCGATCATGGTTAGATAGTCTCCTTTGGCTTTGGGAGTGTCGTAAATGCCCTCAAAAGCCAAAGGCATATGCCGATGCCAGACCTTTAAGCCGCGGCTGCGAATGGCATTGACCCATTTCCAAGTGTAATTCACGGAATTGCCGCAGGTCGGGTTATCGTAAGGCGTTTCCACCGCCACGTAATTTGCTCCTAATTCTTTAGCTTTGTCCACCCAACGGTCAATAAAGGTTTGGTCACGCTGGCCGCAGATACGGTCTTTGGTTTCCTTCATTGAGGAAACACTTTGTATCGGCCAGGAGCCGGTAGTGGTTGGCGAAGGCGTGGGCGGGGTCATTGTTGGAGTTAAAGTCTGAATTAAAGTTGGAATAATGGTTGGAGTGATGGATGGAAGCAAAATTAAGGTTGGGGTTAACGTCGGGGTTAAGCCGGTGGTAGGGGTAGGCATAGTCGGGGGAGTGGTGGTCGGTTTAGGAGTAGGGAAAATTGAGGGAGGCAATGTTGGTCGGCGAAACATCCCTAGCGGTAATTTAGGCAGCGGAGGAAGTTTGAAAGTCCAAGAAAAGAGATTCAAAAAAAAAGATAAGGAAAAAATGGCGGGAAAAAAGGTAAAAGTTTTTCTCTTAGGCGCGTTTAATATCATTTGGGCAGAAATGATTTTTTGAAAAACAATTCAGGAATTCATTCTAGCACAATTTGTCAACCATGCAAGTCCGCCCAAAATATAGATTTCACTAGAAGTTCTTTCGGTATTATTACGTCTTTTTAATTAATAACCAACAACATTACTCAACAATGAATAGTGAATTTAGAAAAGAAAGGAGGTGAACAATGATGAAAAAAATAGCCTTTCTGGCTTTTTTGGCGGGTTTGCTTTTGGTGGTCGCCCAACCAGCGGCGGCGACAAGCTTAGATAATTGCTGTAAAGTTGATTGTCAAAAACTAAACAAAAATCCAAAGATAGTTGCTTGTTATGAATCGGGTACCCACGGCATTGTTGGCCAAAGCGAAACTCATACCGGCGTCGACTATGTTAAACAATTAAGTTGTGGAAACCTTTTTCAATTTTTTTGTGGTAGCTCACCTTCCGAGGGTTTGCATCGGGAAATTTCCCTCTGGAAATTTGCCCGCGACCAGCGTTGTCCAACGGGCTGGATTTTATTAGAAAATCCCTATCCAGAATGGGGAGACTACCTAAAACCGGAAGCAAATTATTGTGTTAAAACGATTACCCTTCCCTGTCCTAAAAATGGATGTTTGTCATCTTGCCCGACTCTTCCCAAGACAGAGTAATTAATGACGAGAAAACAAGCCCAAAGTTATTGGTATCGGTGGGCTTGTTTTTATAATAAAGTTTATGAACCAATGCGTTTAAAAATTAGAATTTCTTTCGAGGTGTAGACTTTATTAAAAAATTTGTAGAGACGATCTCTCATTTCCGGCTGATCATAAAGTCGGCGCCAGACCGTGTCGTCTTTTTGCATAATTATCCAAATGGCATATTTTTCCGGTTCCTTAAATGAATCTTCCCAATAAGGCGTTGTTCCTACATAAATAACATTTTGCATTGGGATATGGGTTTGAATAACACTGAGAGTCCGGGCATAATCATCTAATAAAACTAAACCTCGATCGTAATGCTGGGCCAGCCAGTTTTGAGCATCCGGTTTCTTGGCTGACGATAACCCCTTAAGACCATCGCTTAGAGAAATTACCTCCGCTTGCCCTGAAAGGTATAAAAATATTTGAGATAGAAAAAAAAGACCGACTAGGGGGAGAAAGAGCCTTTTGGTTTTTTTGAAAAGATAGGCAAAGAATATCGATGAAGCCGGCACCATCATTACACCATAACGGACATTGAAAAGCCGCCATTCAAAGGTTTCTGGCGTTAGCGATGGTATAAAAATAACCGATTGCCCAAGATAAAGAGATATGAGATAAAAAGGGAAAGGCGAGAGTAAAATGGCAGCCACAATCAGGCGATACTTTTCTTCTTTCCGCCAAAGATAAAGTAATATTCCGGCACCGGCGGCCAAGGAAAAAATTAAACCGATATTAGCCACCGCCGTTGTCAAATAGTAAGCAAAAGCCAGGCCTAAATTGTGATAAGCGGGTAATTCATTTCTAGCCAGCCACGCCATTTGTTGCGACTTAGCCGAAAAAATGCTGTTAGTAAAATAAAAAGGGTTTTGAAAAATCAAAAAGTTCCAAAGAAGCCAAAGAAAAATCCCGTAAAAAGCGGGAGTGGCAAACAAAATTAATTTTCCCTCGATTGCCTTTGGCGATTGCCCTCTTTTAACTAAAGACAACACCAGTAGCCCTGCCTCCAAAGCCACCAGAAACCAGCCATCATAACGGCTTAAAGTCGCACAAAGGCCAAAGAAGCCGGCCAAGATTAAAGAGAAAACCTCTTTTTCTCCCTTTATAAATTTAAGGAAGAAATATGTGTTTAGGAGAAGAAAAGCAATTAACGGTAGTTCAGTCATCGGCGTTGCCTGGAGATAAAGTACGTTTGGATTGGCAATAAAAACCACCGCTGCCAATAAAGCCACTCTTTTATTATCTAAAATCAGCATAGCCAGTTGATAAATAATTAGGGATGAAATGATAAAAGCCCCTCCAGAAACAATCGTTCCCGCCCAACCACTGCGCCAAAGTGGGTCGAAAGCTACCAGGGGCACCATCAATAAATGAGGAAGCGGTAGCCAGATGCCCCCCAATTGGGCTAAGCCGGGAGTAAGACAGGAAATTACTCGCTTGGCAATATTAAGGTGCGATTCGGCATCACCGTAAGCAATAACAAAATCGTTAAGATGACAAAAAAGAGCGCTGAAAATACTAAATACAAATGCCAAAGCCAAAACAATCTTCCGATGCATACGTTTAAAGAAACAATTTTAGTTAAGATACGGCAATCGTTCGGTCAACCAGTTGTTGGCCGACAATATTAACGGCCTGGTTGGTGGCTTTCTGGTTATTAATATGGAAACCGTGAGTGGTTTTCGCCCAGTAATGAGGGTGGTAAGCAATTTCATACAAGGCCTTCCAGCCCGCCAAACTCATCCCAAGCCAATAAAAAGGAACCAGAAAGACATATTTGAGTAAATCAAAATAGCCTCTTTTAGCACAACCAACCATATAATAATAAAGATATAAAAAATTGCCCACTGCCAAGCAAAAGACGCCTAAGTACATAATTGCTGGCGGATAAAAAGATTCAATTAATTGACCGACCATTGGCCGGAATAAAAAGTAACAGAGAGTGGTTAGCCACATAAGAGGATTGATAAATATCGACAAAATTTTTCCTCCCACGACTAACTGAAAAGTCAGAATATCTGGATTTCTCCAGTCATGAAGAAAATCTTTTGGTTGCCGCATATGAACAAAATAGGTTTGAATATAGCCTTTTATCCAGCGGCTTCGTTGCCGGAGCCAATTTAACGGTTGACAATTAGCTTCTTCAAAGGTAGTCGAATCCATCATTGCCGTGTGATAGCCTTTTTTGGCTAGTCTGATACCCAAATCACAATCTTCAGTCATATTGAAAGGGTCCCAGCCCTCCAAAGAGCGCAAGGCCTTCAGGCGGAAGTGATTAGAAGTCCCTCCGAGAGGAATGGGCGCGTGAATTGATTGTAAGCCGATGAGGATAAGGTCGAACCAAAGGGAATACTCAGCGGTAAAAAGTCGAGTTAAAAGATTTTGGTGAGGATTGTAATAATTTAGTTTTGCTTGAATACAAATTGTTTTTTCATTGACTCGATCGAAAGCTAAACAGGCTTTTTTCAGTTGATTTTTCTCGGGGATATCTTCGGCGTCGTAGATGACCGCATATTCGCCTTTAGCTAACTTAAGTCCATAATTGAGAGCCTTCGGCTTGGTTTTGGGCAAAGAGTGAGGGACAATAATCGTCTCAAAATAGCTCGGTAGCCGGTAATCTCGGGCAACTTTGATTGTTTTTTCGTCATTCTCTTCCAAGAGCAGTAAAACCTGCAGTTTGTCTTTGGGGTAGTCAAGCCGGCTAATCGCCGTTACAAATTGGGGTAAAACTTCCCACTCTTTGTACAATGGGCAAAAAATTGTATAAAATGGCAGCTTTCGTCCATCAAGACCGGCAATTTCTTTGGGAACAAAGGAAATTTCCGGCGGGTTGATAAAACTTTTCAAAATTAAATACAGATTGAAAATAAGGTCAGCAAAATAAAGAATCGTCAAGGCGCCGATTAAAAAAGTCAGGGTAAAGTGCCAATTTAAAAGTAGGCTCAATAAGAAGGTAAAAAGGAAAACTAGCAAAATATATTTTTGTGTAGGACTAAGGATAAAAAAAGCACTTTCCGCTATTGGCAGATTCGTATGGTGAACAAATTCCACTCCCCGGAAACAAAAACCCCTCCCCTTTCGCCTCTTTAATTCTAAGGGGAAGGGAATGATTTCATCCTTGGATTGCATATTTAGGCCAAAATAAATTTGATCAGGTAAACATATCCTTAGGGGTTGATGTTTAAGAAAGAGATCCGTAAGAAAATCGTATGAAAGATAAGTGAGTCGAAAGTGATTTCCCTCTTGACCAAAAGTGAAAAACTTGTGTATGCTGATATTCGTATGACGACACCGTCAACCCAAAATTCCGTTATTATTCCCGAGGAATCGACAACTGGAGATGAGGTGAAAGGAAACTTAGGAAAGGCGGCCGATTTCCTCAATCTCGAGAGCTTAATTAAGAGTTATTCGACTCAAATTGACAACCTTAAAAAGGAACTGAGGAAAGAAAAAAGACTGCTTAAAGATGCTTTTGAAAATGATGCCGTCTATCGGGAACACAATGAAAAGGTCAAAGAAGCGAATCAAAAGCGAATTGAAACCCGACAACAAATTTTAAATCAACCGGCTTTAAAGGAAATAAAAGAAAAGCTGGAGGAATTAAGTGAGCAAATTAAAGAAAATGAAGAGACTCTTTCCGATTACCTTTTGCAGTACCAAAAAATGACTGGCAGTAATGAAATTGAGGGCGATGATGGAGAAACTAGGATTATTGTTAATATTGCCAAACTAGTTAAAGGTTCCTTCAAGCCTAAAAGTTAGTTAAATTTTAGTTGATGAAAAAGGAAATTTTAATTTTCTTCTTTTTTTTGGCCTCTTTTTTGCTTACCGGTTGTTCTTTGCCGATAAATTTTGCTCCGGCCGAGTCCGGTCAAACGGCGACTAAACCTCAAGAAGAGAAAGTCGCGTCCCCGACACCGCTTCCCACCCTCCTCGCCCGACCAACAATGCAAGTCGACTCCAAAAAAGAATATTTTGCTTTAATTAATACCGATTTTGGTCCGGTTAAGATTCGGCTTAACGCTCAACAAACCCCAATTACCGTTAGTAATTTCATTTATTTGGCGGAAAATCATTTTTATGACCAAACAATTTTCCACCGAGTAGTAAAGAACTTTATGATACAAGGGGGCGACCCGAAGGGCGATGGCACTGGCGGACCCGGTTACTTCTTTAACGATGAGCCTTTTGAGGGGGGATACGAAAGAGGCACGGTAGCGATGGCTAATGCGGGCCCCGATACCAATGGGAGCCAATTTTTCATTATGCATCAGGATTATCAACTGCCAAAGAACTACGTTATTTTCGGTAAAGTGGTCAGCGGTATAGGGGTAGTTGACAAAATTGCCACCGCTCCAGTAGAAATAAATGCTTTTGGCGAAGGATCCAAACCGGTTTCTCCTGTGGTTATAAATTCAGTGGAGATTATTGAGAAGTAGCACCACATTCCATTAAAACTATTAACTTCTTGTAATTACAACCATTCTTCCAGGAATAACTTCTCCAACCAGTATTAAATTCTAAGTTCAAAGCTTTACCGGATTGCATTTGGTACAAAGCTTTAGCTTGTTCATCAGTAGGAAAAATGTTTTGAGGCCCTCCTTTTAACTCATTACTTTCTCCCGTCCATTCTTTTTGAACGTCATTCATTAAATTCACCTCCTTCTAATAACTTAAAAATAACTTCATGAATTCATTGCCATTAATGGTTCCCAAAGAACCCTTTCGGCACTCGCTCTCGCCGAATTTTTCAATTCCATCACCCCCAATGCCCTGGCGGTAGATTAAGAGCGGGACCGGATCGGCCGAGTGGTCTTTCTGCGAGCAGGGGGTCGAATGGTCGGCGGTTACCGCAATTGTCGCTCCCACCTCGTCCAAGTGGTTAATCGCCTGATCAATTTTTTCAATAAAAGCTTTTTTGCCTTGATAGTCACCGTCATGACCGTAAATATCGGTTGGCTTTATGTGAACAAAAAGAAAATCGTATTCATTAATTTTTTCTTTAGCGGCAGCAATTTTAGCGGCAACATCAGTGTTGGGCAAGCCTGTTGCTCCGGGGACTTCAATTAAATCCATTCCGGCCATGGTTCCAAAACCTTTATAAAGACCGGCCCCGGCAATACAGGCCGCATTTTTAAGTGACCACATTCCATTAAACGGTTTCAACTTCCTGTAATACCCTGGACCTCTGGTTAAAATATAATTGGCCTTAAATTCCCGGTCGGTATTTAAGGGGTTAGCTTCCAGGATTTCGTGGGCCTTGATTAAAAATTTTTGCAAAACTTCAGCCGTAAATTTTGCCTCAGGGCTATCATCGGTCGGTCGGGGAATATTGACTTTGGTTCCCTCCCATTTTTCCACGATTTTATCTTCGGTAACATAATGGACATCGGAATTGGTGATTTTGTCGGACAGGTCTTTTCCTCTCATCACTAAAACTAAACGATGGCCGGTTCCGGGCTTAAGGATAAACTTGACACCGTCAATTTCCATTCCGTCCAATTCTTTAATAAAGTCGCGGCTGTCTTCAATTCTTCCGGCCCGGCGGTCAAGAACATGTAAATCGTTATCGACCGTCGCTAAGTTGCCGCGAATAGCGATGTCGCCTTCTTCAAGCGCAATACCTACCCCAGCTGCCTCAATTGGGCCGCGGCCAGGATAATCAGTCTTTAGGCTGTAGCCAAACAAAGTTAAATGCGCCTCATCGCTGTTCGGCCGAATGCCCGGGCCCAAAATAGATATTAGTCCGGTCTTGCCGTTTTTGGCCATTCGGTCCATATTTGGAGTCTTGGCTGCCTCCAGCGGAGTTTTATTACTTAACTGGGTAATTGGTAGATCACCCATTCCATCGCAAATAATTAAAACATATTTCCGATTATTCACGATCTTTATTTTTTAACTTCTAATTTCTCTTCCATTCTTAATAGTCGGTTATATTTGGCCACCCGCTCTCCTCGATCCGGGCCCCCGAACTTTGATTGCCAAGACCCGGAACCTACGCAAAGGTCGGCAATCATATCATCATTGGTTTCTCCCCCCCGATGAGAAATAACGGTGGTATAGCCGGCTTGGTGAGCCAGAGAAATCGCCGCTATCGTTTCGGTGATTGTCCCAATTTGGTTCAGTTTAATTAAAACACTATTGACCGCTTTTTGATCAATCGCCTTTTGAATTCGTTTAGTATTGGTGGCTAAAAGGTCATCGCCAACTATCTGGAGGTGATCTCCGACTTTTTGGGTAAATTCCACCCAACTTTCCCAATCTTCTTCAGCAAACATATCTTCGACAGACCAAATAGGATATTTCTCGGTCCAGCCAATCACTTTCGCTAACCACTCGTCTTTTGAAAGGGCGGTATTGCCTTCACTCTTTAAAAGATACTTCCCGTCTTTATGGAATTCGGAAGAGGCGCCATCAATACCCAAAACAACTTGCTTGGTTAATTGATAGCCGGCTTTCTCCGTTGCTTCCATCATCAATTCCAAGGCTTCCTCATTGGATTTTATCTCTTGAGGCATAAACGCCCCCTCATATCCCACGCCCACGGAGTATCCTTTATTCTTAAGGAGGTCCCCCAGGGTATGAAAAATTTCTGCCCCGACTCTCATCCTTTCCCGAAAGGTGGGGAAAGCCTCTTTTTTGGGAATAACAAAATATTCTTGGCAATCAGTTGACCAATTCCCATGTTTTCCCCCCTCAAGTATTAAGATTAGCGGTTGAGGTAACTCAAAATGAGTGTTACCGGACAATTTCCCGAAGTACTCCCAAAGAGGGATTTTTTGACCTCGGGCAGCGGCTCGGCAAACCGCCATTGATACTCCCACAATGGCATTTCCGCCCAAATGGCTTTTGTTTTCAGTCCCGTCAAGATCAATTATTGCTTGATCAATTTTCCGCTGATCGTTTGCGTCTTGACCGACTAAAGCGCGATGAATTGGCCCATTGATATTTTCAATTGCTTTTAAAACCCCTCGACCGAAGTAACGATTCTTATCGCCATCCCTTAACTCCAAAGCTTCGGCCGCTCCGGTTGAAGAGCCGGAAGGGACTCCCCCCAAAGCTTTAACTCCGCCCTCCAAAGTTATCTCCGCTTCAACAGTGGGATCACCCTTAGAATCCAGAATTTCTCGGGCAGTGAGGTCAGCAATTTTCATAAACCTCCTTATTAATTTCTTTTAATTGTATCACTTCTGTCGCAAGCCTATTCCCGAACAATCGCATAAGTAACCGGGTGGCTTAAAAAGATAACCGGCGACTCCTCTACCAAGAACCGTTGAAAGTCATAATAAATATTTTTCCTTTCTTCGCGAGAGAGAGTTTTTCGGCCGTCCTCCAGCAACTTATCAATGCGGGGACTTTTGAATTTAGAAAGGTTACCCAACTGAGTCGAATGCCAGAAATAATATTGATCAGGATCACGGGAAATTTCCCGAGCGATAAGCAGAGCATCAAATTCTTCCGGAATGAAGGTCACAATTTGCACCGTCACTTCGATACCGATTTGTTGCCAAGAGTCCCTAATCTCATTGGCAATTTTTTCATACTGGGGAAAAGTGGAAAGGGTAATTTTAACCTTAGTTTCTGGGCTTTCCTGAGAGAGAAGCTTTTTGGCGTGGTCGAGATCTTGGTGGTAAGGCTTTATATCGGGATTAAATGCCCAAGAACTGGGGCTAAGGGGACTAATCGCTCTCCCCTGGCCTTCTGGCTTAGGGATAGCATAAGCGAGAGCTTGGCGGAAAGTTTTTTCACCAAAAGGAGGTCGGCTGGTATCCAAAAACACGGCTAAGTAAGCACTGGCCATTAAGTTTTGAGTCACTTCAACCGAGCTTCCAAGATAAAGACTCTCCAGATCAATTAAATTCTTTATCACATCAATTTCACCCAAATTGAAAGCCATCTTGAGTTCTTTTTCATTATTGTAAAAGCGGTAAAGCTTATTGGGCAGGCGATTTTCATCGGTGAAAAAGCTGGAACCGCCTTGGGGGACCAAAAGGATGCTTTTAACAAAATTGCCTTTTTTTTCAATTCTTTTGACTCGATAATCGCCCAAACCGATTAAACCCTTCTTAAAAAGTGGTCGCGATAAAATGACCGGCAGTGGAGAAAATGGCTCTTTGAGGTCAAAGGTCATTTGATCGCCATTAATGGCGAGGGTGACATCTTTGAAATTGTAATTGACATCGGTGATGGCGAATGGTTTGCCATCATGCCAAGCATTACTTATTTTTTTCAGCTTGAAAATATAAGTTTTCCCGTCATTGGTCGTTTGCCAACTCTCGGCAATGGCCGGTTGAGGCTCGCCCTTTTCGTCAAGGCGAGTTAAACCATAAGATATATCTTGAAGCACTTCATCGGGAAGGCCGCTGACTGTGTATTGACCAATCAAACCGATTTTTTGCGTCTTTCGGGTTTGGGGAAGAACTTTGATAATTCGGGGCAAGCAAATACTGAAAACCACTCCTAGTAAAAGGCCTAAAAAAACCGTTCGATATTGTTTTTTAATCACCGCTACTAAAAAACGGACTAAAAAACGAAGTTTTTTGAATAGAATCATTTTTAACCTGATAGCAGTAGCGCCAATGAGGAGAGAAAAAAGAAAGTTGCCGAGGCAATGGTCAAATTAAAGACAACTTTTTCTACTCCTCGTTTGGTGGAATAAGTCGTCCATAAATTGCCGCCAAAAGTGCTCCCTAAACCTGCCCCTTTCCCTTGGAGCAAAACCAAAGTAATTAAAAAAAGGCCGAAGACAATTTGAACAACTAATAAATATTCTTTTTGCAATTTACTTTGCCCCCAAAACCCAATTCAAAAAATTGGAAATCACTTCAATTAGGAATGATACCAAAATTAAAGCCCAAAAGAAAGTCAAGCTAATGGCAGGAATCACAAAACCAACGAAACTGGCACCCGGAAAAGAAAAACCGACAATTTTAAAGTCAGTGACAAAAATGACGACTAAGAGTAAAACTAAAACATTAACGACCCAGCGAAAAGCTCCCAAAGTAAGCAGGTTAATTGGCATAAGAAGAAGGTTTAAAAGTGGTTTGACCAAGAGATTTAAGAGCGTTAAAAAAAAGGCTGACCAAAACAAAACTAAATAATTTTCTTTGAACGAAATCGCCCCAATTAGCTTAGCAATCAAGAAGAGAGTCAAAAAGTTAAAAAAAATATTCCTTAAAAAACCTTTCATTCTTCTTTAAGATTAGCATTTTCTTCTAACGGAGAGCAACGATTTTTTTTCAAGCTCCATAGTAAGAGCACTAACGCCACTGTTAGTAAAACTCCGCTGATAATGCCGGCCCTCAAAATTAAAGAGTTAACCGTTAGGGTTAATTCCCTCGCTTCTTCGCCCGTCTTAAGAGTAAATTTCAACTGATAATCTCTAATTTGTTCCATTGGCTTTAGGTTGAAAGCAATTCTAAAGCGAGAAAAAGGGGGAATTTGTTTGAAAAACCATTCATTAGGCTCAACTTTTGGCTCACCCTCTAAACGGAAAATCTCATTGTTAAGACTAAAACCACTTTCATTCTTCATCTCGACTTCAAGCGAATTATTTTTGAGGGAAAAGAGGAGCTGTGGCCGAACACTCGTGATAGAAAAAGCCTTGGGATTTTTAATGACTTCCTCACTGCTTAACTCGACAAACACCTGCTTTTCTGAACTCTCATTATCTTTGTAAGCGCCGGGAGAAAGTGGCAAAGTGTCGCTGCGGCCATGAATGACAAAGACAAAATGCGCCATATCAAATTTATTAAAAAAGTCCAATCCACCACTGGTTTGTTCCCAAGTAGGGTCAACCATGATCCACTCCTGTTTCTGCTGGTCATAATATTCCGCCCAGGAATGAAGTAAGTCATTCTTTGCCGCTAACTCCTTTAACCGCGGATTATCGGAATAGGCATATCCGGCTAACTCTCGAGCCGGAATACCGGCGGCCCGACAAAGGGCAACAAAAAGGTCGGTAAAATCGGTACAGATTGATTTCTGAGGGTTATTGAGCGCCCCTAAGGCTCCTTTCCGCTCCATTCCTTTTTTAATCGATTGGTAATCATAGTTTAAATTGTTAACGACGTAACGATAGATAGCGGCGGGAGTCTTTAGACTCCCGGCTAAGTCTTTAATGAGTGACTGGTCAGCCGGCCAGTTTTTGGAAGCGGTTAAATAATCATTAGCGTTAAATTCCGGTTCCGGCCAGTGGCCTTTTTTCGATTGAAAAAAGAGATTAGCTTTTCCTTTGGCTTTAATGGCCAGTTTCTCATTTGCCCCCAAGCGGTAAACCGCCAGCCAATTACCATCAGGGTCAATCTCCAAATCAATCGGTTCCGGCTCTAAGCTCTCATAATAAAGGGTCTGGTAGTTCGTATCTGGCGGGAGGGCGATTTTTTCTACTCTTGAAGTCGCAGAAGAATTGGTTAATTCGTAATTAATAACAAAATCAAAAGTTTGGTACTGGCCGACGGTTACCCAAACTCCATAATTAACCAGGTCATCTTTCTCAAATTGAAGTTGATAAAAACGGTCGACAATTTCTTCGCGGCGGGGAGTCGGATTGGCGAAGGCGACTTTGCCGAACTCGAGAGGAATTCTTAGGGAAAGCTCGTACTCATCAATTTCATCATCCTTGGCCAATTTAGGAATACTAATTTGCCAGAGATTACCTTCTTTTTTAGCCAAACCGCCGCAACGGTATTTGAGAATAAAAGAAAGCATTTTTCCCTTCCCGACCACTTTTTCGTTAAAATAGAGGGTAATAATCGTCGTTTCATCCTTCACCTGGGTCTGAGTTTTAACCGGCCCCACATTATCAAAGGCCTCAATGCTGTCAATTTGACTGCCCAGGATGCTCAAAGAGTATTCCGAAACATAATAGTCCGCTGTTAGATTAACTAACGAAACTTCTTGGGTGACAAAAGCCTCGGCGGAATTGGCAAAGCGATAAGTTGTTTTGTAAAAGGAAGAAAATTCTTTAGCTGAGGCGAAAGAAGGAAAAACCAAGGCAAGAAAAGCCAAAAGGATAAAGATAAAGAAAGAAAAAACTTTTCTCATTGCTGTCTTTATGATAATAGATACCTAAGGCTTAATACAATTACTACTTGCTACTTGACATTCGGGTTTTCTTTGGCGTAGAGTAACTTTACCACTAAACCCTAATTCTATGCCAGTTATTCTCTACAAGCGCCAAAAACAGATTCTCGATTTTATTAGCCAATACATTCAAAAAAACGGCTATTCTCCCACTTTGCAGCAGATTGCTGAAGCCATTGGTGTTTCCTCCCTGGCGACTGTTCACGAGCACCTTAATTCGATGGTTAAAAAGGGAGTGATTAAAAGATTTGAAGGGGCGGTCAGGGGGATTGAAGTGGTTGACAAAAAACTGGGAGAAATTATCAAAGGCATTGAGTTGCCGATTTTGGGTTTCATTGCCGCCGGTACGCCAATTGAACCCCATACTGACCCCAACGCTACCACCCACGTTGCTCCCGGTATGCTTTCCGGCAAAAAACGAGCCTTTGTTTTACAAGTAAAAGGTGAATCAATGATTGAAGACGGGATTTTAGATGGTGATTTTGTCGTCATCGAAGAGCAAAACGAAGCCAAAAACGGGGATATTGTCGTCGCTTTGCTGGAAAACGGCTTAGCCACTCTCAAGCGTTACTTCCGCGAAGCGACCCGGATTCGCCTGGAGCCAGCCAATTCCAAAATGTCGCCTATCTTTACTAATAGCGTCCGAATTCAAGGTAAATGCGTCGGAATTGTGAGAAGGTTTTAACCTATGCCAAAATCAAAACGCTTCGGAGTTATCGACATTGGTACCCTCAAGGTTAAAATGGAAGTGGTTGAATTGTCTTTACACCATCAGATTCAAACACTTTTACAAACCAATACTCTAACTGAATTAGGCACCCGCATGAATGAGAACAACAATAAACCACTCCCTCAAAATTTAAAAAATACCATTGATGAGCTTAAAAGGTGTAAAAAGGTTTTTGAAGATGAAGGAGTTGACAAATGGCGAGTTGTTTCCACTCACGCTCTTCGGGAAATGAAGGAAGAAGGTCTCAAAGTTGCCAAGACGATTAAAGAAGATGTTGGTCTTACAGTAGACATTATTTCTCAGCAAGAAGAGGCTGAGTTTTTTTTCAGTGCGGTGATGCACGATTTTAAAACTAATGACGATTTTGCCGTTATTGATTCTGGCGGAGGCAGTGTCCAAATTCTTATTGGTAATAAAAACCAGTTAAAGCATTCTTTCCTTCTTAAACTCGGTGCTCAATATCTCCACGACAACTTCAGTCCCCGACATACCGGTAATGATTTTCCAACCAAGGAGGAAATTGAACAAATGAAAAAATACATTCTTCAGCAATTGATGCCCATTCCTAAAAAGTTAAAAACTCCCTTAATTTGTGGCTCTTCTTGCGTCATTGACGTTTTTAAAACCTTAGGTTTTACTCTTAAGCCCTTCCCCTTCTCACCCAGCCACCCTTATGAAGCCCCAGTTGAACAACTCAAGAAATTCACAAAAGAAATTACTCCTGTTCCCTATGATGTAAGAGAAAAAAGATTTAATTTTAAACAAAAATATTATATGTGGGGAATTGACAAAGCTCTTCTCGTGGTTACTCATCTTTGTGACCGACTTAAAGCTCCTTTCGTTATTCCCAGTAACGCCAACATTAATCAGGGTTTAATTTTGAGTTTAGTTAATCAATAGTCAAGATGTTATACCTTGTGGCCACTCCTATCGGCAACCTCGAAGACATCACTTTCCGGGCATTGAATACCCTTTTTTCCCTGAATGCCATTTTGTGCGAAGATACGAGGAAAACGGCGGCCCTTTTAAAACGCCATGAAAAGCCAGGTTTAAAGATTCCTGAGCTTATCTCTTTTTATGAAGAAAATGAATTAAAAAGGATGCCCGAGGCAATCAATCGGCTGAAAGCAGGCGAGGACCTCGCCTTGGTCACCAACTCCGGTACGCCCACTATCTCTGATCCGGGTTTTAAGCTAGTCAGAGAATGCTGGCGAGAGAAAATTAAAGTTGTTCCCATTCCCGGTCCCAGCTCCCCCATCGCTGCCCTCTCCGCTTCGGGTTTACCCACTGACAAATTTCTTTTCTTGGGTTTTTTACCTAATAAATCAGGCCAAAGAATAAAACTTTTCCGGGAAGTGGAGGAAGCATTAAAACACATTTCCGCCACCATCATCTTCTTTGAATCCCCTTTCCGAATTCAAAAATCACTTCAGGATTTGCAAAATGTTTTTGGTGACATTGAAATAGTAATTGCCCGCGAGTTGACTAAAATCCATGAGGAGCTAATCCGCGAAAAAGTCTCGTTATTGATTGAAAAATATTCCAAGCAAATTCCTAAAGGCGAATTCGTGGTCCTGTTTAACACCAAAATTTAAACGAAATAGTGAAAATCTCTTTAGCTTTTACTCTTACTTACTAATTTCGCTTCTGCATTGTAGATAAGCTCTCTTGTTCTCCCAATTACATCGGGGTTAACCGAAATACTGGTAATGCCATATTCTACCAATTCCTCCACCAAATCCGGATATTCGCTTGGCCCTTGGCCACAAATCGAGCAAGTTACTTTTTCTTTTAAACAGGTTTTTACTGTTTTTTCGAGTGCCCACAAAACCGCCGGATTTCTCTCATCAAAAACCGAAGCCACCTCGTTGTTATCCCGGTCAGTACCCAAAATCATCATGGTTAAATCATTGGAACCGATAGATACTCCATCGATGCCGACCTTCAAGAATTCCTCCAGCATTATCACATTTGAAGGAATTTCCACCATCATCCAAAGCTTAAAATTACTGGAGCGAGCTAAGCCATTACTGGTAACGATTTTTTTGACCTGGAGAAGTTCCTCGGGGGTGCGGACAAATGGAATCATTAACCACAAGTTTTTAAAGCCCATTTTGTTTCTGACCTTTTTTATAGCGGCCAGTTCCATTTCAAAAACTTTCTCGTCCACAATATAGCGATAAGCCCCCCGAAACCCCAGCATCGGATTAGCCTCTTTCGGCTCATATAAATCTCCCCCCTTTAAACTGCGGTATTCGTTCGTCTTAAAGTCGGTTGCTCGATAAACCACTGGCCGAGGATTGAATGCCTCGCAAAAAGCGGCCATCTTTTCCGACAGCTTATCAATAAAATCATTTTCCCTTTTCTCGACCAGTATCTTTTTGGGGTGAGTGCCAATTTCCGCCATCATAAATTCCGCCCTTAGTAAACCCACCCCGTCAATGTGTTTTTGAGCGATTTCTTTGGCAATCGAATAATCGGCCAGATTGACATAAAGTTTAGTCGCGGTTTGCAGGAATTGACTTTCATTATTAGCCATTGAGCTTTCCGAGGGGGTAATAATCTTTGACTGAACGCTTAAACCGCCTTGGTAGATTTTCCCGGCTGTCCCGTCAACAGTGATAACTTCTTTTCCCTTCAATACTTGAGTCGCTTTTTCCGTTCCCACGACGCAGGGAACACCCAATTCCCGAGAGACAATCGCCGCATGAGAAGTTAAACCGCCTTTATCGGTCACAATGGCCGCCACTTTTTTCATCGCCGGAACAAAGTCGGGAGTGGTCATCGAAGTCACTAAAATATTCCCGGGCTTAACCCGATTAATTTCTTTCTTGGAGCGGATTATTACCACTGCTCCCCAACCGATGCCCGGGCTCGCCGGCGAACCGCTAAGAATTTCCTTTTTCTTATCAATTTCTTTCTCCGCCGCCACTGCTTCTTTAACTTCTTTGGAAGAGAGCTTTTCTTCTTTCGCCTCTTTTAGGGTGGTGACTGGCCGGGTCTGGACAATATAAATTTTTCTCTTTTTGTCCAAAGCAAATTCAATATCCTGAGGGAAGAAATAATGACGGTGGAGTTTCTCGCCGATCTTGGCTAGTTTAACCACTTCCTTATCGGAAATTTTTTGTTTGTCTTGCCATTTATCGGGAACAGGCAATTTTTTGGTTTCTTGACCTTTTTTAACCAATTGGACGATTTGTTTAGAAACGATTTTTTGCAAAATTTGAAAGTCATTCTTTCCCACGACAAAATGGTCGGGAGTAACTTCTCCTTGAACGATTAGTTCACCCAATCCGTAAATGGCATCGATGATAATTCTATTTTTCTCGCCCGACACCGGGTCGCAGGTAAAAATTATTCCCGACACTGCCGATTGGATCATTTTTTGGACCGGAATAGCTAAACCGACTTTAAAATGGTCAAAACCTTTCTCTTCCCGGTAAAAAATCGCCCGTGGTTCAAAAAGCGAGGCCCAACATTCGCGCACGGCCTTAACTAAGTTGGCCTCACCTTCGATATTTAAAAAAGTTCGTTGTTGCCCAGCAAAAGAAGCGGTGGGTAAATCCTCAGCGGTGGCGGAAGAACGGACAGCCACTAAGGGATTTTTGAAATGGTTGCCCAGCTTAGCGTAGGCCTTCATTGCCTCAATGCTAATTTCTTTGGGCACAGCCGCAGCCAGCATCACCTTTTTAATCTTTTCTGAAGCGGTCGTGTAAGAATCTGGCCGGTCTTTATCGGTAGGAATCAAGAGTTCCCTAATTTTTTCTTTCAGCTGATTGACTTTAATAAAATGAAAGTAAGCTGAAGAGGAAATTATGAAGCCGGGAGGGACGGGAATACCCGAGTTGAACATCTCTCCCAAATTCGCCCCCTTGCCGCCAACCAAAGCAATGTCTTTTTTGTCAATTTCCGAAAACCAGTAGATAAATTTATCTTTTTGGGCAGACTTAGTCATTTTAGGACATCTTTTCTTTAAAATAATCCACCCACGGGATGACGCTTGGGTCAACCCCGTTAAGCATCGCTAGATAAAAACTAACGAAACTGCCGAATTGGATGGCTTCGAAAGCCTGGCTAAGTCTATCCTCTGCCAAACATTCGAAACTTAATACCGGGATTTTATTCTGGGTCACCACATCCTTGGTAATAGCCATTCTTTTGCCGATTTTTGGTGAATAGAAAGAAGAGTCAAAAAAGAGAAAAGTGAGGTTTTGGGTATTAGTTTTTGGAAAAGACAGCCCATCCATTAAGTGGTGATTAAGCTCGGGCAGAAGATAAAAGTCGGCAAAGTTTTTGGCTGTTTCATTAAGCTGATTGCGAAAGATATGGGTGCTACCCGCCAAAAACTCCGCGCCCACTAAAATAACCACTTTTCCCTGCGAAGATCGGGCAAGTTTTTTCGCCGGATTATCCGTTTCAAGACTTCCAACCCCAAAAATCTGGTTGGTCTGATTAAGATTCTCCATTACTGCTTGAATTTCGGCATCCTCGATAGACAAAACCCTGGTTTTTTTCAAAAGCCCGATTGTTCCTAAAATGGCATAGCCCAGGGCCGAGCGGGGTTGGCCTGAGGGATTAAATTGGGGGTTAATCTTAAAATAAGGAATTTGTTTTTGAGAAAGAATTTCCGCCAATCGGCCGCCGGT
>Ga0307377_10001986_pt1 | contig 24641 bp, 27 predicted proteins | sample TR3MG_FD_202535 | JGI IMG/M metagenome (GOLD analysis project Ga0307377, IMG submission 202535) | Soil microbial communities from Risofladan, Vaasa, Finland - TR-3 | ecosystem: Environmental > Terrestrial > Soil > Coastal area > Acid sulfate soil | place: Finland: Risofladan, Vaasa | collected...
AAAGCCGAAGAAATATTGTCAAGAGGGGTTGACCCAAGTTGGGATGTTAGTCAATGGGGGTGTATGATTATCGGTGTTACCGGAAGACATCAAGTATATTATACTTTTTGGAAATATAATCCACGTGGAGAGACCTATTACATGGGAAATCTTGCGACTGATATAATTAGAGCTGCAGAAAAGGCAAGAAAAATTGCAGGAAAACAACCCGTATATTTCGAACAATATGAAACGCTTAAAGGACTTCTTGGTGCGCCAGCAGATGTGGTTGGTTTCGGTAAGTATCGTGGTAGGACTCTTGGTGAAGTATATGCTGAAAACCCACAATATGTGATATGGATATCGAAAAATTTCACCGCAAGGAATGCAAAACAAGAAGAGTTTCGTAAAATAGCACAGGAGTTTACCGATACATATTTCAGGTCAATGAGTGACGCAAATAGAGCAGTTGATACCAAAGGATATTATGGTAAACCAGGCGAAAAAATTAATGTTGCGGCAAAAATAATTAAAATTGATGCATATAAATCCGAACCTGATGGTTATACTGATTATGGAAATGATATTAGTTACAGAGTTAGATTGGAAACCGATAATGAAAGATTTCAATTCTATTCGACACCCAAGGGAATGTCAAAATTGACTGGTGTTGAATATAAAGCCAGTTATATACGGGGTAGTTACGGAGTTTATTCAATAACATCGCCTGAAACAAAAGAAGAAATAGCAAACGCAATTCCAGCATTAATTAATACGGATGTAACTGTAAAGGGAACAATCAAGACACATAAAGAGATTGTTGGTAATAAATATACCATACTTAGTCGAGTCACATTCCAATAAAATAACGTATTTATATTAAATTTAATCTTATGAAAAAAGATAATAAACAAAGACTTTTTGAAATGATGGGAAGTCTCGATAAAAACTTCAAACCCAAATTAAATGAGGAAATTAATGAAGTAACACTATCACACGCAACTGATGAAGACCCAATTAGTGATTATCAACAAACCGATGGTAATGAAGACCAATTAAATATTATATTGGATTACAGTAAGTCACAAATATTTATTACTGGTTTTGGTGTTGAGCAATCATATGAATTCGAACCATATGAAAATCAAATAGAATCTGATTTCGAATCAATGAAAAGAGATTTAAGTCACGTTTTTAGAAAAGGTATGGGAATGAGTATTCCGGTTAATATAACTATTATTGATTATAACATTAGGAAAGTCGATGAACTTGAAGATGTTGTTAGTAATTTCGATGGGTTAATAAGAATACTTAATGATGCAAACAATGAATTCGAAGCAAGTCAAAACGAAAGAGGTGGTCTTCAAGAAATGAATTTACCGACAAAGGACGGTAAGACAATTAAGGTTGATATCCCCAACTATAAGGAAATATTCATTAATGGTGACCCAATAGAAGAAATATTAGAGGCAGTTGGAGAAGCACCTGCAATTGGGAACTTCCCAAGCGGAAAAATTACATTTTCAACATATTTTGATTGGATAACACACAGACCAGAAGGTGTATCTGAAGAAACATTCCACAATAACCGACTTTTTAGGGTCAATATTGAATATTTGATGAAAGAATATGAAGAATATAAATTAGAACAAGGAATGGGTGATGATTTTGAGGAAGGTGTACAACCAACAAATGAAGAAGAACAAGGACCAAATAAGACTTTTGTTGTTGTAGGAAATCAAAATTATAGAGGTTGGGCAAAGAAAAGGGGATATATGAAAACAATTACAACACCAACTCACGATAATTCTGAATATGTTTTAAGTGATGAGGTATCAGCAGAAGAAGCTAAAAGAATTCTTAATTCAATCGAGAGTGACGAACAATGGAAAAACAGTGGTTTAGTGACTTACATAGTATCATCTGATGAAATAAGTGACACTCCAAGACCTACACGAAGAAGAGACCCCGATGAGTGGATGGATTACATAAATTAAACTTTTTTTAAAAATAATTGAAAAAAAGTTTGGTATTGTGAAAAATTTATTATCTTTGCAACGTATTTAGATTAAAGAAACAATTTAAAATTTAAAATGATGAAAAACTTACTCGACATATTGATGGTAAACTTAGTGGATGCGCTATTATGGGCAGCCGTTGAGGATAAGCTACGTTCAGTCGGGTAATATTCATATTACACTCCTTTCTTAATAAAAGAAACCCGGCTGATGAAAATTGGTCGGGTTTTTTGATTTAGGGGTGTATGTTCTTTGACATGTTGGAATTTGGTGCTGTAGTTCAGCTTGGTTAGAATGCCTGCCTGTCACGCAGGAGGTCGTGGGTTCGAGTCCCATCAGCACCGCTATATCGTTTCCGTAGTGTAATGGTTAACATTCCGCACTGTCTATGCGGAGAAGGGGTTCGAATCCCACGGGGACGGCAAATTTACTGTTATAGCAGTAAAAAGTGCCATATATGATACTATAGTGTGATTTTTTAGTGAAAATTACCGCTATAACAGTAAAAAGTGCCATATATGATACTATAGTGTGATTTTATTAACCTAAAATTGGAAATTATGACTGAAAATGAAAAACAGTATGTGTCGTATCTCGGATATGACTTTACACAGTACGTCAAGACTGAAGAAGACGTTGCCAAATTTGAAAAACTCTGTGAATTGGAGAAAAAAACTGAAGGTGTACCCCTACGGGATTGTGTTCACGAAGTTGCAGAGGTTTTAAATCTAAGTGCAGAACTGAAAGGACATAAACGACATGTTTTTGTTCAAGGAAAATTGGGTAGTAATTAAAAAACTGAAAAATGAAGACAATAAATTATTTTATACACGCAATTAAGTCTTCCTTCAAACATAGAATAGGAAGTAATTACAAAACAAGACAACATCAATACTATAATGCGTGGACTGGCAAAGTCTGGTTTGAAAATTTTTAGTGTTGTCATGCTGCGGTTGGCAAATTAGGTTAAGCCACCAGACCTTCAATCTGGTCATTGCGGGTTCGATTCCCGTCCGCAGTACAAATGCTCCGTTCGTCTAACGGTTAGGACGGCAGGTTTTCATCCTGTAAATAGCAGTTCGATTCTGCTACGGAGTACAAAAAGTGTTGCATACAAAAAGTGTTGCATATTATCCACAAAAGAACTATATTTGGGGAAAATATACCACATTATGAATGAATATCCGAAAATATTAATATTAGGTGACGGACTCCTGGGTTCTGAAGTCATCAAACAAACAGGTTGGGAATACCTGTCAATGAATAAAGATGGAATTGATGTTGTTGAGGATTTTGATGGTTTGGAAGACAAAATAATGGATATTGACCCTGATGTAATTGTAAATTGTATTGGATGGACAGATACATACTCAAAAGAAAGACAAAAACATTGGGAAATTAATTATGAGTTTGTCGCAAATCTTGCAAGTTTATGCGACACGGAATCCATGAAATTAGTCCATATATCAACGGATTACATCTATGCAAATAGCGAAGGGGGGTCGGCAAAAAAAGAAACTGATGTGCCTGTTCACCAAAATACTTGGTATGCATATACAAAGTTACTTTCTGATGCACATGTTCAGTTAAGGGTTGAAGACCATTTGATAGTACGATGTAGTTTTAAACCCAAACCATTTCCATATGAAAAAGCGTTTGGAAATATTAAAGGAAATTTTGATTATGTTGATGTTATTGCTGGTCAGATAATCGATTTAATAAAAGAAGGTAGGTCGGGAGTTTGGAATATAGGAACTACTTTCAAATCAATTTATGATTTAGCAATTCAAACCGTTCCGGATATCGGTTGTTGGCATAACGAACAACTTCCGACAATCGAAATGGATTTATCAAAATTCAATAATCGGCAGTAATCTCAATTTACTGCCAATAATTTGCTTCCTTAACTCAGTTGGTTCAGAGTGCTTGCCTTACAAGCAAGATGCCGTAGGTTCGAATCCTACAGGAAGCACATTCACAGTCCCTTAGTTTAGCTGGTAAAAACGTCTGGCTTACATCCAGAAGATGCATAGGTTCGAATCCTATAGGGACTACAAAACGGTTGTAGAATAATGTCAGTTAATTGCCAATATCGGTTTAAAAACCGATAATACGCTGATATCGGTTCTACAACCGATAATCTAATCCTTTCGTGGTGGAATTGGTATACACGCATGTCTTAGGAACATGTGCCGAAAGGCTTGTGGGTTCGAGTCCCACCGAAAGGACAAAATGCGGAAGTAGCCGAATTTGGCATAGGCAACTGCCTAAGAAGCAGAAATTTGTGGGTTCGAGTCCCACCTTCCGTACTATTTGGGGTCGTGGCAAAATTGGCTAATGCACCTGCCTTGCACGCAGGGGATTGAGGGTTCGAGTCCCTTCGACTCCACAAAGTAATTTGGTAACGTAGTATGAATGGAAACTCGTAAGTGCGAACGTGGCACGTAGGCTTGGTTCATTTCAATATTCGGTAGACTTCGAATTCTACTGTGAGAACGTGACAGCAAACTCGGTACAAAAGAACTGTTCGACCAAATTACTTTAACATGACGAATTAACATAACTGGCTAATGTTTACCGTAAGTCCTGCGTGGCTGGTAACGGGGGTTCGAGTCCTTCATTCGTCACAAACGGGGCAGTGGTGACAAAGGCTAACACGGTAGACCTGCAATCTACAGATGAGGGTTCGATTCCCTTCTGCTCCACCAATCCATGCAAATAAGGCGGGTAATCTAAAATCCCGTGGTTGAAGGGTAACATGTCCGTGCGTGCGTGGGGATAAGTTGGTTGATGCTCCAACCATGTCCTTCAATCGATTGCCTTGTATTTATGATTAAATTAAAATTATGTTGCAAACAATTCTGTTTTTCTTAATGCAAGTAGTATTTCTTGCATATGTTTCGTTCATTTGGATTAAATACGGTGCACAGAAATCAATATCAGAGAGTTATTACGTACTACCAGAAAAATGGAATTTTCTTTTTGTGTTATTCACATGGTTCTTTGCGTTTCCCGCAATGATTCTTGGGAGTAGTTATTATATGTTAGCAGCAGGCGCAGGAATTGTATTTGTAGGTGCAGCGGCAGCCATGCATAAAATGCCAACAAGAGCAGTTCATTTAACCGGAGCAATTGGCGGTATAATTGCCAGTCAATTAGCAATTTATCTCCAATATGATTTACTTTGGTTAAATATAGTATCATTAAGTCTCGCAGGACTTGTCGCATTATTATTCAAAAAATATGCAATGTGGTGTGTTGAATTAGTTGCCTTTACAGCAATCAGCATCGCATTAGGAATTCAATTATTTTAATAATGCCCCGTTGACGTAACAGGCAACCGTATTGGTCTTAAAAGCCAAGTTTCTCAGTTCGAATCTGAGACGGGGTACTAAAGTTGGTACGAGTGAATCCTAACCAGTGAAGCGAAGCCGACTTTGGCGAAATTGATATAAACAAGGTGTGGTGGTTCGCATCGATGTGTTGATAAAGTAACCTAAATACGTCAGTTGCCGAGCGGTTAAAGGCGATGGTCTCCAAAACCATTCTCGAAAGAGTTCGTGGGTTCGAATCCTACCTGGCGTGCAATATTAACTAATAAGAAAGGAGTATGTCTTCAAAATCAAATTTTATTATCGTAAAACGTGGTGGTGGAAGAAAATACACTACAACTATTTTCACAAAAGATTATTCAATGAATATTATGTGAGAAGAAGAAAACACACAGAAAAGGAAATAAAGAAATACAAACGTTTCCAAAAAATTGACGATTTAATTACTTTAAGAAAAGTAAATTGGTTACGTAAGTTAATTTTCTTTTTCGAACCCTAAAATGAAGCGGTTGGTTAAAAATCGCAGGTACAAACCACAGGTCATCGTAGAGTCCAAATCTACACCGACTACCACCGAGGGCAGAAATGTACCCAAGAGCAATATCGGTTAGTGGTTTGCCACCGCTTCAGAAAGTCAGATATTTTTGTAACATTCCTTGTTTTTCTTCGTATAAATATCTAATTTAGCGCAAGTATTTATGGTAAAACGTAACTATGAAGAAATTTTTATTATTGATTACCTTGTTATTGTTCTCAGTAGCAATGTTTTCACAAACAAAACAAAGAGAAAGTTATTACCAAGACAAATTTGCAAAAATCGTTGGTGGTGAAACTGAAGTTGTTTTAAGTGATGGTACACGTGCAGATATCGTAACTAAAAATTATGCAATTGAGGTTGATTTTGCTGATAAATGGGCAGAAAGTATTGGACAGGCATTGAATTACGGTAGATTATTGAATAAAGAAGCAGGTATTTTGTTGGTTGTGAAGGGACGTGAAGAAGATAGACACATTGAAAAACTTGTAAATAATATTGCTTACTACAGATTACCAATAAAGGTTTGGATTTGGGATTATGTTGGTAATACGTGGGGGGTTCTTGATTATAAATTTGAATATAAAGTAACTTTTTTATACTAATGTATATAATTTCAAAACATAAAGATTATTACGATGGTGTGGCAGGTAGTACTGGCATAGACAAAACTCTTGTATATGAACGTAATTTAATTGAAATTGAAAATCAAAAGGAAATGCCGAAAGAATTTCACGGTAATTTTGGGTGGAGTAGAAATTATGATAATCATTTTTTAAATCTTGGTTATTCGGATGTTGAAAGAAATTGTAAAAAGTACGAGAAAGCCAAACTCTTTATCGTTGGATTTTGTGGAAAACTTTATTTGGGTTGGAGACTTTTATATACGATAGAAGAATACGATGTAGAAAAGAATGCAATGACCAAAGTACCGAAAGTCGATATTATCTATGGATATGAGAATGTTAAAGATTTTGTTAGGGGTGGATATTGGAGACGTAATTTTAAAGATGATATCGAATACGTATTAAATTATGACCCAATTAATATGTTCAGAGAAATAAACGCACCAGTTTTTGTTTACGATAATGATGCGGTTATAAAACGTGGTGATTATGGTCGTCAATTGAATTCAGGAATATTCCTCGTCAATCCAATATTAAAGGATTATGAATTTTATAAAGTAGTTGACGCATTTCAAGCATTCCAAGAATTATCAATGTTTTTAGGTGGAGTACTTGGTAGGGGTGAAAAGGAAATCGTGGTTGTAGAAGATAAGTATAAGATTGCACAACACGGATTTGATAAATGGAGTTTTAGAAAAGAACCGGAAACCAAAAAATAGATAGCTATGGCAAATATGCATCAAAACGAGATTGATGATTTCAGAAAAAGACTATTAGAAGAAATCGAAGCATCAAGAAAACAAGGTAATTATGGTCAATGTGCACAGATAAGTCCGAATTATTGTGGTGCATTGTATCCTACACCACCACAAGCCAGTGTTTCATATCAAGAACCACAAAGAAGATTGAGTGACGAAGAAATATATTATAGGTCGGTGGGTGAGCAGAATCAGAGATTGCTTCAAGAAAAACAAAAACTGGTGCAAACAATACTCACGTTGCAAAATGAATTGCGAATACTGAAAGAAGAAAATGGTAGTTTGAAAGTGAAAGAAGAAAAGAAGAAAGTATTTAAAGATACGATAGCAGAAGCAAAGCAGTTCGCAGAAAATCTCTATCGTAAAACAATTGAGTGGTTTAATACATAACATTATTTTAAATTAAAAAAATGGAAGAAACGTTTTATGAAATGCATAGGTCTGACGCAGTTCAGATATTATTAGGTAAGGATAAATTAGCGAGTACATATACAAATTTAAAATTAGCAGACCAATTGGAGAAGCATTTCCCAGAAAAAAAGAGATTGTACTTAGTTAAAGAAGACCATTTAGATTTGTCTGGTGATAAGTTGACAGCAAAAACATTTTAAATGGAGCAGGAAATAAAGAAAATTGATATAATACCTGCTATATTCGTAAAATATAGGGAAGATGGAAATGTTCTTTTGAAATGTTTACAAGGTGAAGAAATGGTATTAAGGGCATTTGAACCGATAATGGTTGAAAAGGTTGAAAACCCTAAGTATTTACTGTTGGGAATTATAACTGGTACGGGTTACATGCAACTAAATGTTTGTGATGGAAGTGAATTTGAAAAATATTACCACGAAAAGTGGAACGTTCTTTTAAAATAATGGGGCAGCTTGGATTTGACAGCGTGAAGGTCAATGAGGGAAGCAAGTAGTAGTTGAATCAGACTACTTAAAAAAGGTTCAAAACAATAAATGCAGAAGACATAATGTCTATTCCAACATCTCTTACGAGAGGTGAAAGCGTATTTGCGAGAAACGCTGAACTCGCACTTGCAGCATAGGAAGCAGTAAAAACAGCAAAGAACCCCGAACTCAGAAGGGTAAACTGAGACAGTTTTGTGGTTATTCTGGAGAGATAAAACCAATATTTTTGGGAATTTAGAAAAATTCATCCTAAACTTGTAGAAGACTGATTAATCGCATGTTTGGACGGGGGTTCGACTCCCCCCTGCTCCACCAATATTAATAATAATAACTGAAGTGATGGACATTGAAAAATTGAAGGCGTATCTCGACTCGCCAGAAGGAAAGGCAGAAACTGAAAAATATTTCAATGAACTTGCCGAAAAGCAAAAATTGAAAGAGAAACGTTACCTGCGTTTTGAGGAATGGTTGAAAACTAATGATTTTGATAAACTAATGTATCGTTTGATTTTGGAACATGGTGAGGAATGGCGAGAAAAGTGCTGGCATAAGGGATATGAGGTCTATTCAAATAATAAATTGAGTTTTGTTATTGATTATGTGTTTCATAATTTAGCACCAATTAGTGTTCCGAAACTCGAAAACATGTTCCCCACAGAAATTAGGTTCTTCAAGGGATATTATTTCAGAATAATGCATGGACAAGGTTCGGTATTTGATTTATATAATGGTGACGATTTAAAACATTTATTAAGCGCATGAAAAAATACGATAAATTAGTACGAGACAAAATCCCAAACATCATAAAAAAAGATGGTGTTAAATATAACATTCATATTGCCGATGATAAAGAATATCGTCTGAAATTGAATGAAAAATTATTGGAAGAAGTTCAGGAGTTTATTGAAAAACCGTGTGCTGAAGAAATTGCTGATGTTTTGGAAGTTATTGAAACCATTGCGAGATTAAATGGGATTGGACTCGATGAAATCAAGGAACAGAAAATAACAAAGAAAAGTATTCGTGGTGGTTTTAGTAAGAAAATAATATTGGAATCTACCGATGAATAAGAATGGCGTAGTGGTGGAATTGGTAGACACGCTGGACTTAAAATCCAGTGGGCAGTAATGTCCGTGTGGGTTCGACTCCCATCTTCGCTACAAATGCTTGGTGGTATTGTTACAAATAAACAAAGGCGGGTTTGGTTTCCCAACATCGGTGAAAATCGGTAACATGAGTTCGAGTCTCACCACCGAGTATTTATATATAAAATTTAAAATATGGGACTATTTAGTAAAAAGAAAAAAGTAGAGGAAGTAAAACCACAAGTGGTTGTGAAACCTAAAGAAGAAGTAAAACTTAAAGTAGAGGTAAAATCCAAAACTCTATTAAAGGAATGTGATAAAGCAATTGTGAAGGAAATTGCAAAAGACTTTCATCAAGAAGCAAAGCAAATTATTAGATTATCTTCATTAGACCTTCGTAAAGAATTTTTAAAATATCACGAAGAAGATAAGGGAAATATTTGTTGTATGGTTCTCGACAAAGCAAAGCATGATTTAATTAAAGAAGGTAAAATGGTCCATAAAAAAGAAGATGCTTTTGGAAAACCATTTATGTTGTAATCATGTTACCCTACGGGAAAAATAAAAAATTCCGGTATAATTATACTGACTGTCACCCAAAACGACTTGGAAAAGATGTTGTGAATTGGTGGGAAGTGGAATTAGGTGGTGTTGATAAAGGTGCTGAAAGACAGCGTGCTAAACAAGAATTAAGAAAAGAAGTCAATGGGTAATATAATTAAAGGAAAAACTGTGCTTCCTAAAGATGATGATTGTGGTTGTGGTAAGCCATTAAAAATAACCAATCCAAAAAGAAAAATTATTCGGAAAGTTTCGAAGAAAAAATAACCCCAGGTGATGGAACTGGTATACGTGTTCGCCTCAAAAGCGAAATTATGTGGGTTCGAATCCCACTCTGGGGACAATTGTGGCTCAAATAAAACCCCAATGCAGCTCAATATTTACATAAAATGAGCAGTAAATCATTGGTCATTGAGCCGTAATCAAGTATTTATAGAAAATTGTTGATATGGACAAATTAACAGAAATAATTAATCAGGAAATTGCCGAAATGAAAAAAAGGGGCAAAGATTTATATTGGACGGGGAAAAATGAAAAGGGTAGGTATGAGACAGGAAAAAAATCATTCGCAAGAGAACGTGATATGAATCCCGAAACTTATGCACTGAGAAGGCAAGTCATGGATTTTATTTATAGGGCAAAAAAATTACTAAGGAATGAACTTAATGTTAATTTACCACGTCAAGAAATAAGAGTCATAGACCAAGACCCAGAGGTATTTTTAATGTATGAAGGGGATTTCATTCCAAATTTATTTGTTGGTTGTGCAACAATGGGTGGAAACGATATTTACATTCCCGCAAAATCATTGTCCGGTAAATATGATGTACAGGGAATCGTTTATCATGAGATATTACATAGTGCATTTTGTATGCAACATGACCCTAAAACGATTTTAATGTCACCATATGTTCCACAATTGGGAAAATATACACCAGAGCAACTTGATGCTGAGTTGGTGAAAGAAGTAAAAAAAGCACGTGGTATTAAGACACAAGAAAAACTATAAACATGAGAAAGAAACTATTATATTTAAGAGAACAACTATTACAAAAATTTGCCGATTTCATTTATAGTAAACTTCAAGACTCTAAGAATGAAAGGGAATTTGATTATTGGATGTGGCAGGGTTTGAAATTGGACTATTGGTGTGTTGAACGAAACATTTATTTGAGTTAAAATGATAAATAGAGTACGTGTAAAACAAATGTTCAGTCATTATCGCAAAAGACTGAAGAAATACTGTTTAACTGAAAAGGATGGTAATATGACCGCTTTTCGTACAACAGGAAGTCCTTGCAGTTGTCCCGCATGTTCTGGAGAAAAATATAATCGTAAACAAAAACATAAAAACGACATGAAAAAAGATTTTGAAGTCCTGTAACGCAACTCTAATGGTGCGCTTACAGGAAAATGAAAGCAAAACAAATTGTAGACAACTCCGCTAATCGTGGAGAATTCAATCGTGCTTACAAGCACTATCTTGAAAAAAAGGGTAAAATCCATTGCTCTTACTGTGGATACCATAAAAATGAAAATCATACCACTAAATGGTACGGTGGTTATGTTTATGATGACATGGAAGTATGTCGTGGTAAAAGAAAGGGAACTAACACCACATACCCAAACTGGAAACTTGTCTCCAAAAACCCAAAACAATGGATGCCTAAACCAATTAAAATTGAATACAAGGAAAGCGGTTACGGTAAATGGAAAAGAACTTATATCACTTTCAAATGGAAGTGATATTTTATGGCGGGATAGCTTAGATGGTAAAGCATTGGAATCATAACCCAAGGACCGAGAGTTCGAGTCTCTCTCCCGCTACAAACAAAAAGTGGTCAAATCTGACCACTTTAAAATTCCAACATGTTTATTTTTTTCTTTTTTCTCTCTGTTGTTTGATAAATCCCTTAACGACTTTATCTGCACCTAAGAGTTTCCAGAAAATCCAATAACCAGCTAAAATAAATGCCCAGAATCCAACAAGTGCTGTTGCAAATCCGACATTTACTTCCTGACCATTAAGAATATCATCAAGTTTCCCATAAGCAAACAATACTATAAGTACGTTTACTATCTGAATCCAAGCAACCTTTAACCAAGGTAATGCTGTTTCTTTTGCCCATTTTTTAATTTTTGCCCATATAGCTACAAGCCATGCTTTAATTTTTTCCCAAAGTTTTTTCATATTTTTATTATTTAACTTATTATTATTTCTTCCCATTCATCATCTTCAGATATTATCATTTCTTCCCATTCACCCTCATTCTCTGAAACTACCTGTGGTTTTCCTCTCTCTATTTTTACGTTCTTCAATATTTTTTCATCAAGTAATTGTTCAAGTAATTCATCAGATAATGGTCCGTATGAAATTCCTCTCACTAAACTTCTTTTCATTTGATATTTAAGTAGTTCAGGATTAGTTGATTCAACTACAGTTATTTCAACAGTTCTATATTTAAATCTATTATTTACAAGACTATCAAATAATTTGTAAACATAATCACCTTCGGTTTGATAAACCCTTGGTGATGTTACAGCAAGAAAATATTTTCCGTCAAGATTCAAAATTAATCCAATTACAGGTTTCATATTTCCCTTAACTTCATCAGATATAGAAAGATTATCAGTACTCCTAACGTCAATTTCGAATCCAAGACCCATATTATTAATTCTCCGCATTTCACTATAAAACGAATGTCCGTGACCACCAACCTCACCACCACTTAGTTGTTTTACGTGAATCATTTCATGTGCCAAAACGTTTTTAAACACATTATACGGCATTTTATTGAATGCGGAAATCTGTAGATTTTTTATTTGGATTTCACCTGTAAATCTATTTCTTAATGATGAGACATATCCTAACGAACGCTTCGTCTTACCCCATCTCAATGGCACTCTTGGGAGAGTTCCACCAAAAAGCATTTGATTAAGCCTATCGTATTCTTGCTGTAAATTAATATCATTAGTATCAATAATATCTTCATCAGCATAATCCTCATGAATGAAATTATTATATTCTTCAGATATTATTAATTTTAATTTATTAAAATCCATATGTTATTGAAAATTAATTGTACAAGTTTTATTTTTGAAATCAAAATCCAAATCTTTAACATATAGAGCACCGCCTAAACTTAAATTCGCTTCATCATTACCTATTACGAATTTCCATTCTTCATCAGCAATATTTTTCATTGTTTCTTGCTTTAGTTCATCAGTATGTAAATCAAACATTTCTATTTTATAAGAACCTTCGACTTGCTGACCGTCAATAATAAAATTCTCAATACCCATATCGTTCAACCAAAATGAAACCTGCCAGGTAATAATAATGTTACTTTCTGTTATATCAACATCATAATCATTAGAGAAACTACTGTAATTATAAAAGAATACCTTTCTTACAGGCTGTTTAAATTTAAAATTATCGCCAGCCATAATATAGGATTCGTTAATTAAGAATTTCTCAATTTCTTCATTAATAATATTGTTCGGTTTTGAACCCATATTTAAGTTTTTGGTATTGCTTCGAAATCCCCTCTATAAGGAACAAATTCCGGTTTCAAATTATTGTTGTCCCATACCTTACCACCTGCAGCAAGCCTATTTATTGCATACAATTTAAGTGCTCTAAATGGTGTGCCCGAACCACCTGTATATGGCGTAAAGAAACTCGGTTGAAAAAATTCACCGTATTTTTCTTGCATGTCCTTTGGTAATACCTTATCAACAACACCGCCATTTTCATCCAAAACCAAAATAATTGATTTAGGTCCTTGTGGAATAATATCAACCACTTCATCACCTTGCTTATCTCTTTTTACTACACTAAACCCTTCGACATTTGTGTAATCTCCCTTTCTTTGTTGAATTTCCCAATCAGGATTAGTTCTCTCAACCGCAGCCTTATAGGTGTCATCCCATCTAAACATATATTTTGTAAGTTTTAAAAATCTACCAACCATCGGATTTGTTTTGGGTTTCGCTAAACTTCTATCTAATTTAGAAATATATTGAAGACTTGCCATACTTTCTTTTTGTGGATTATTTTCTAAAAACTTAAAGAAATCGTTAACTTCTTCGGCTTCAGTACTATTCGCAGGTAATGGTTGTTCAGCATCTTTTTTTGTTGTGAGCACATACTGCATTGTCTGTGTAATTTCATCAGGACCAACCTGATAATCATTAGCCATTTGTTGTATTTCTTGTGGCGATAAGGATGGTCTGTTTCCCAATAATGTTGTTATATCGTTAACGAGGTCCGCATTATATGAACTTCTATCGTCTTCGACAAGGGCAGCTTGAAAATCTTCTTTAAGAATAAAGTCGGGATTGACCTTTCTCATCATTTCAAAGAGCATCTGTTTTGTGTTACCTTCTTTTTTCATAGAATATATATATTGACGTAAATATAATTTTTATATAAATACTCTATGATTCTTTAAATATCTTTTATACATTTGTACTTTAATAAAATTGTGGGATGCAAGAATATACATCAGCAAAAACATCAATAAAACAAGTCCCCGCAGGATTTAAAATTATTGACAAACACTTTGGTTGGCAGGCAAATACGGTCAATTTGGATATTGGTGGTGGAAAATACGAGTTAATGACTGAAAAATTGTTGGAAAAAAATGTAACAAATTTAGTGTATGACCCGTATAATAGAACTCAAGAGCATAACGAAAGAGTGATTTCGGTAGTTAAGAACTTTTTTGTTGACACAGTTACGATATTTAATGTTTTAAATGTAATAAAGGAATATGAAAATCAAATAGCGGTCATTGACATGGCATATGACGCACTTAAACCAGGTGGACATGTGTTTGTTAGGTCCACATATATGAATCCGGCAAAAAGGTCGGGAGTTACCAAATCGGGAACTTTTCAACATTACTTAACCCAAAAAGATTATTTGGGAATAGTAAAGGAAATTTTTTCCGATGCTGTTTTGAAATATGGAATTATTTATGGAATGAAAGGATAGAAATGGAATTATTAATGAAAGTCGATTGGAATGTGTTAAACACATACGTTGACAACAATCTTATTATTGCTAACAAGCACCCAGAATATGATATCTGGATATTAAACTATTCACCAAAAACTCAGGCGAAGAAGTCTTGGGATATCTATACCCTGTCTTGTCGTGGATTGATTATTGATGTAGATGGCAACATCTTGGCAAGACCATTCCTTAAATTCAAAAACTATGAGGAACACGACCCATCTGAAATTGACATGTCTCAGGAGTTCGAGATATATGAAAAAATGGACGGTTCATTAATCATATTGTTTTATTATAAGCCACGTATGGAATGGATTGTAGCATCAAGAGGTTCATTTATTTCTGAACAGTCAATCGAAGCGCAGAAAATGATTAATGCTTCAACATATGATAGGTTGAATACTACAAGTACATATTTATTTGAAGTATTATATCCAGAGAACCGTATTGTTGTTGATTATGGTGAAAGAAAGGAATTAGTGATGCTCGGTTGGATTGATACTGAAACAGGTGCTGAGTACAAGTACGAAGACATGGTTACTAACTATTCAAAATACTTTACTATCGTTAAGAGATATGATATTAAAAACATCATGACCTTAAAAGACTTGCAGGAACTTGAAGAAAATAACAGAGAAGGATTTGTGGTGAAATTTCCTGACAAAAGAGTAAAGGTTAAGTTTAGTGAATATTGTAGATTGCATGTTATTTTAACAAATGTCTCAAACTTAACTATTTGGGAACACTTGAAAAACAATTATGATTTCGATGCGTTACTCGACAGAGTTCCAGACGAATTCTACGATTGGTTAAAGGGTGTGACATCCAAATTAAAATCATCTTACAATGAAGTTGAAAGACAGGCATTGAAAGAATTTTTGAGAATTTATTATATAAATGAAATTGTTGGTCGTAAAGAATTCGCTGCGGAAGCACTGAAATCAGACTTGCGTTCAATATTATTCAAGATATATGATAAAAGACCATATGATGATATAATTTGGAAAATGGTTAGACCTGTCTTCAGTAAGCCATTTAAGGATGGTCACGAAATTACTGATTCTGATTATTTCGAAAACGAAGTTTAATTAAAAGCGAAGAGAAATCTTCGCTTTTTTTCGTATTTATGGTAAACGATTTATCATGAAACTACGAAAACTATTTAACTGGTTTAAAAAACCAAAAAAACAAGAACCAACACTTAAATTTGGTTGGAAACGTGACTTACCGGACCACAGGGATTTTAAGTTTAAAATAACTGCACCACATGATTTACCTGCTTTGGTAGATTTAAGAGCAGAAATGCCATCCGTATATAATCAAGGTAATCTTGGAAGTTGTACTGCAAACGCATTAGGAGCTGCATTCCAATTTGAACAAATGAAACAAAATAAAGAAAATTGGATTCCCTCAAGACTATTCATTTATTATAATGAACGTGCAATGGAAGGCACGATTAATGAAGATGCAGGTGCAATGATTCGTGACGGTATTAAAACAATGGTGAAAGACGGTGTTTGTCCGGAATATAAATGGGACTACATTGAAAGCAAGTTCAAACAAAAACCATGCGATTGTTGTTATAAAGTAGCACTCGATAACCAGGTTTTGGAATATCTGAGATTAAGTCCACACACAATTTATGAGGTTAAGCATTGCCTTGCTGATGGTTATCCAGTTGTATTCGGTTTTATGATTTATGAATCGATGATGACTGACACAGTTGCACGAACAGGTTTTGTTCCTGTCCCAAATGCAAATGAAAGACCAATTGGTGGACACGCTGTAATGGCTGTCGGATACGATGATAGTAAAGAATGTCTTATTGTAAGAAACTCTTGGGGTAATAATTGGGGTATTGATGGTTATTTCTATTTACCTTATTGGTATGTCACAACACTCAATGCATCAGCCGATTATTGGACAATTAGATTGGTTGAGTAAAAATAATTATAAAAAATTGTAACATTTGTTTGGAATTCTCGTATTTATAGTATAGTTTTGTCCCTAACAAATTTAAGAAAAAGAAAATGAGAACATTTGGAACATATTATTACGGTAAAAAAACTTATAAGAAACATCTTATGAGAATCGGGAAAGGTATGTCCAATGCACAAAGTTAAGCAATGATATTTGTGTCCACAAGGCAGAGAACCCGATTCGTAAGAGTCGGGTTTTTTGTTTTTAATAATAGTTATTTGAAGTATTGAAGATTTGAAAGCGGAGTGAAAGTTGATATGAAGACTTGATGGAAACCGTGTGAATAGATAGCGTGTAACAATCGCAATCGTGAAGATAAAAAAACTTGAGCAGTGGAAGGTGCTGACAGGCACAATATCTGGAAACACGGGAGTAAATCAAATTAGTAGTTGACATAAGTAGTGAAGTGAGTAGACACATCGGCTGCACCACAGTAGCATAACGGACAATGTATCGGAAAAGCGTTTGCGATTAGAAGCCGAGGATATGGGTTCGAGTCCCGTCTGGTGACCAACAGTCGATGTGCGATGACCTCTTAACTCAATTGGTAGAGTACTACCCTTTTAAGGTAGGAGTTCTGGGTTCGAGTCCCAGAGGGGTCACTTTTAGGGTTTTTTACTACTTTTTTGGTCCAATGTCCCGAAAAAAAGTAGAATTTGAGAGTACGGCAACGAGTGGTGTTGCACGGGGACGGATAATCCCCGCCCCAATGAGGTGAACATAGGTGGTTCGAATCCATCTGCTCTCACAAATTGCACCCGTAGCAAAGGGGATATGCCCCTGGCTTTTAACCAGGTGACGTAGGTTCGATTCCTACCGGGTGCACAAATGGATAGGTGGTCGAGTGGTTAATGGCAGTGGACTGTAAATCCACCCTCTTCGGAGTTCGGGGGTTCGAATCCCTCTCTATCCACAACAGGTATTTGGAGTGTTGTCCAGATTTAATGTACGGTAAAGTACGCCTGTTATTATTGGGCAGAATGGTAAGTGGGCGAAATCAGCAGACTGTAAATCTGTCGCCATTGGCTATGGGGGTTCGAATCCCTCTCTGCCCACCATGCTTTCGTAACTTAATTTGGTAGAGTACCTGACTCTTAATCAGGGAGTTGTGGGTTCGAGTCCCACCGAGAGCACAAAATAATTTAAAAATAATCACAAAAAGTGTAACATATTTCAATTATTATTCGTATAATTGCAAAACAGTCCAAATATAGTTTTTGGACATAAAACAATTTATATGAATAAAAACAACTCCGGCATTGTTGCGGAAGTACAGTACGCAACAGCCACAGACGGACATCTTATCGATGTCACACCAAATCCTCGTTTATTAGAAACACTTCGTGACATGGGTTACGATAATTATCAGGCAATTGCTGATATTATCGATAATTCAGTCGATGCTCTCACCAATTATGACGTGAAAAATCCCTTTATTAAAATTGACACGAAAATCCTTAAAGGTAAGGGAAGAATTGTCATTTCCGATAATGGTAAAGGAATGACCACTCAAACATTATTCGAAGCACTTAAACTCGGCTCAGAAACAGGCAAAGTTCGTGATGGAGAATTAGGTTACTTCGGTGTTGGTCTCAAAGGAGCAGCTATTTCAATTGGTCGTGGCTTTAGAATCATAACAAAACATGCCGATGACACATATTTGTGTGGTATTTTTGATTTGAATAAAGCAGGTGTCGCAAAATCTTGGAAGTTCGTTTCCATCACAAATGCAACCACCAATGAGATAAGATATTTCAACGAATTAACTGGTAAAGCAAAAACCGGAACAATTGTTGAAATTTATAATCTCGACAAAATCTCAAATCACAGTAAGGTACAATTCGATGGTATTTTGCTTAAGTCTATTGCAAGAACATACAGATACCTTATTTCAGAAGACCCAAAAGACGGTAAAATTTCTTTTTACTTAAATAACAAAAAGGTAAGTAGAATAGACCCAATGGGAAGCGATTTACCAAGAACTTTGGTATTAAACCGTAATAAGGTAAATCAAAAATATCAGTTTGATGTTGATGGTCGGCTTATCGAAATTGTAGTAAAATATTTTTACGTTGATAATGCATTAGAAACCAAATATCCTACTGAAAAACTTAACGGTAGAAATAACGGTTTCTATATTATGCGTAATCATCGTCAAATTATGGAAGCCGAAAGATTTGATTTTAGTGGTATTGATAAATCTTCTTCATGGTTGAATAACTTCCGTGCAGAACTTTTATTTGACGGAAAGTTTGATGACGTTTTCAAAACAAATGTGATGAAAACCAGGATAATTCTTCCACAAAGTCTAACCGATGTAATGCAGAAGGATGTTACTGAATATGTTAAATTCTGTAAAGCAGAGAAGAAGAAAACAATGCCGGAATCTACTGAAGAAGTTTCAGAGGATACCTTAAAGGATACCGAAAGTATCGTTAAGAAGAAGAATGAAAACAAGGCAACTCCTACAATTCTTACTGATAAAAACGGTAATCCAATTAAAAAAGAGGTTATTGAGAAAGAAGAAGACGATAAGTCTGATGACAGTGAAAAAAGAAATAGGAAGAAAGAAACTAAACCAAGAAACAAAAAAACATACGATAAAATCGATGTTGATTTTGTTAGCTATGGTGAAGATGCTTCGTTTTTCACTGCACACCATTTAGGAAATGGTAAGTTTTTAATCCGTATAAATATCGACCACGGATTCTACGTTGAATTCGAAAGATTGGATAGGCATGGTAAGAAATTCTTTATCAACCTACTTCACTCGTTTTCATTGGCTTCCCGCAGCGAATTATATTCCGATGATTTAACTCAAATCGAAGAATTGATTCGTACTTGGAGCAATTTCTTACGTAGAGAATTGATTGAAAAAGAATAATTTGTTTTAGGTTAAAAGGAAGAACCTGTCAGAAATGGCAGGTTTTTTTTTGTTCGTATTTATAGTTCCAAATTATTTTTATTTAGTCTAATTAAAAATAGTCTTGCATTTCTGAAATTAATGCATTATATTTGGGAAAAATAACTTTATGCTTAAGTATATGAAGAATGGCTAAAAAGAAAAAGGTAACGACAACTGTTACCACAACCGTTACTGAGGAATATGTTCCCACTAACGAGAAAACACAAATCATTTGCATACTTGACCGTTCAGGGTCAATGTCAAGTATTATGAGTGATAGTATTGGTGGGTTTAATACCTTCCTAAAACAACAAAAAGAATTACCTGATGAAGCAACAATAACAGTTGCACTATTTGATGACAAGTATGAATTACTTTACGATAACATCAACATCAAATCTGCCGAAGAACTAACAAACAAGATATGGTTTCCAAGAGGAACTACTGCACTTTATGACGCAATCGGTAAAACAATAAACACAGTAAAGGCAACACATAATAAACTCGGTAAAGAAAGACCTTCAAAAGTATTGGTTTGTGTTGTAACTGATGGCTTGGAAAATGCAAGTGAAGAGTATAGGCTTGATGACATTAAAAAACTCATTAAGAAATGTGAAGATGATGATTGGAATTTCATTTATCTTGCTGCTAATCAAGACGCTTTCGCAGTTGGAAGTGGGTTTGGAATCAGTCACGGTAACACATACACCTACACAGCAAGTGCGGACGGAGTTGCAAATATGTCAATGACATTAAATAACGCAAGTGTGTCATATAGGGGCATGAGTTCAACTGACCAAAACTTCAAAAAAATGTCAAAATCACTTATTGATGATGATAATAATGAACCTGAAGATTCTGGTGACATAACTGTGGGTAATACCACTGGGGATTTAACAATAAAATAACGATTTTTTTCTGTTTTTGTATCTATTTCGTTTTTTTGGGGGTGCTAATTTAGCACCCCTTTTTTCTTAAAAGTCTCTACCATAAACCCTTAAAATTTTATCAAAAAATAATTGAAATTTTATCGTGAAATCTCATTTATCTCTTGTATTTATGCTAACCAATCCATACATTTGCAAACATAAATTTTATAAAAAATTATTATTTCTATGATAGAAAAAAACCCGAAAAGTTTTACGAAAACAGAAATCCAAAAAGAAACATTACAGTATTTTAAAGGCGATGAATTAGCTACCGATGTTTGGATACGAAAATATTGCCTTAAAGACGAAAACAACTATTATGAATTGACCCCCGATGACATGCATCGAAGAATTGCAAGGGAACTTGCGAGAATCGAAGCAAAGTATCCAAACCCTCTTTCAGAGGAAGAAATTTTCGAAACACTAAAAGACTTCAAAAGAATTATACCACAAGGTTCACCAATGTCAGGGATTGGCAATAACTATCAAGTAGTATCATTATCCAACTGCTTTGTTATTGGTAATGATGGTGAGAGTGATTCCTATGGTGGTATATTTAAGATTGACCAAGAACAAGTACAATTAATGAAACGTAGAGGCGGTGTGGGACATGATTTGTCACATATAAGACCTAACGGTAGTCCGGTAAAAAACTCAGCAATTACAAGTACAGGTGTTGTCCCCTTTATGGAAAGATATTCTAACAGCACAAAGGAAGTAGCACAAGATGGTAGAAGGGGAGCATTAATGTTGAGCATTTCAATAAAACATCCCGATAGCGAGAACTTTATTGATGCAAAATTAGCACAAGGAAAGGTTACAGGTGCGAACGTATCAATAAAATTAGATGATGAATTCATGAATGCCGCAATACAAGGGACAACATATCAACAACAATATCCAATTAATAGCATAGAACCCAAATACAAAAAGGAAATTGATGCACAAAAACTTTGGAAGAAAATAATTAACAACGCATGGAAATCAGCAGAGCCAGGAATATTATTTTGGGATATGATTATGAACGAAAGCATTCCTGATTGTTATGCTGACCAAGGATTCAGAACTGTTTCAACAAATCCCTGTGGTGAAATCCCTTTATGTCCATACGATAGTTGTAGATTATTAGCAATTAATCTATATGGGTACGTTCTTAATCCCTTTACAAAGGACGCTATTTTTCTTTGGGACATGTTTATGAGAGACGTGCAAATTGCCATGCGATACATGGATGATATTATTGATTTAGAACTTGAAAAAATTGATGCTATTCTCAATAAAATTAAATCAGACCCTGAAGACGAATTCATAAAGTTATATGAAATAAACCTTTGGGAGAGAATTAAAGAAATGACTGAGAAAGGGAGAAGAACTGGATTGGGTGTTACAGCAGAAGGCGACATGCTTGCAGCTTTGGGATTAACTTATGGTACTAAAGATGCAACTGATTTAAGTGAAGAAGTTCACAGACAATTGAAACTAAATGCGTATCGTTCAAGCATTACAATGGCTAAAGAACGTGGCGCATTTCCAATTTATGACCCACAACGTGAAGAAAATAATCCCTTTATTTTGAGAATTAAAGAAGATGCTCCGGAAATATATAAAGATATGTTTATATATGGTCGTAGAAACATTGCTCTTTTGACAGTAGCACCAACCGGAACAGCAAGTCTTATGACACAAACCACGTCTGGGATTGAACCTGTATTCCTTCCCGTATATATGCGTAGACGTAAAATTAATCCACAAGAAAAGGATGTTCGTATTGATTTTGTTGATGATGAAGGAATTGCATGGATGGAATATCCTGTTTTTCATCATAAATTTGAAATATGGCTTGAAGTAAATGGCTATAACATTAATATAGTTAAATCCATGACCAAAGAACAGGTAGATGAAATAGTAAAGAAGTCACCTTACTATAAAGCAACTTCAGCCGATGTGGATTGGGTTGCCAAAGTTGAAATGCAAGGCAGAATTCAAAAACATGTGGACCATTCAATCTCAGTAACGGTTAACTTACCTGAAAGTGTTGATGAAGAAACTGTTGCTAAAGTATATGAAACTGGTTGGCGTAGTGGTTGTAAAGGCATTACTGTTTATCGTGATGGTAGTCGTAGTGGGGTGTTGGTAAGTCAACCTGAGAAAAAAACTGATTTCCATGAGAATCACGCACCTAAAAGACCCAAAAGATTAAAAGGTGAAATCCATAGATTCCAAAATAATTTAGAAAAATGGATTGCTGTCGTTGGGATTAGAGATGGTAGACCATATGAAATCTTTACAGGTAAATTCGAAAACGGTTTAAGCAATCTACCAAACAATGTTAAGGAATGTGAAGTAGTTAAAAATATCATTGAAGATGAAGAAGGGAATAAAAGAAAGAGATATGATATTGAGTATATTGATAGTAATGGTGATAAGCAATCACACATGGGACTTAACCACGCATTTAATCCAGAATATTGGAACTACGCTAAATTATTCTCAGGAGTTTTGAGACATGGAATGCCAATTGTTTATGTTTATGAATTAATTGATTCGATGAACTTAAATAGTGAGAACCTAAATACTTGGAAGAATGGTGTTGCTCGTGTAATCAAGAGATATATAAAGGACGGTGAAAAGGGAAAGGGTAAATGTCCTGATTGTGGTAGCGAAAATCTTGAGTTTAAAGAAGGTTGTTTGACCTGTATGAGTTGTGGAAATAGTAAATGTGGATAATTTTTTAATTACCTGTATTTATTTATCTAAAGTTCTTTGAAATAATAAATAATTGTAATATATTTGCTTTCTAATATTTCTTTAAATGATAGTTTTAGAAAGTAAATTAGTTAGAAAGGAGTCACCCGCACATAGCGAACGTACTGATTATGCATATATGGATGGCTACTTTCTAACTATAAATGATTTAGCCAAACTTGTAAGAGATTTCCAGGCAGATTGTCACGATGGATTTGTCTCAAATGATATCTCATACCTTGAGGAATGGTTAAAAAAACATAATCGTATTGAAAATAAATAAAAAAATTGCATTATATTGTAACAAATTAAAAATAGCTTCGTATAATGTAGTGTGTAAAATAAATAACTGTAGTATAAATTTAATTGTATGAAAAAAAATGTAAAAATTACTGAAAACTATTACCTTACAACACAGGAAGTTAATAGTAACGTAACCGTAGAAGTTGCGAAAAAAACCAACCATATCTTCGTGGTTGATGTATCAGGCTCAATGTATTATGAGTTGCCAAAAATCAGAACACAATTGAAAAACAAACTCTCTAACCTGATGAAGGAAGGGGACACTATTTCTATTGTATGGTTCTCAGGCAGTAGGGATGCTGGAATCCTTAAAGAAGAAGTCGAAGTTAAATCATTAAAGACACTCAGTGACTTGAATGATGCAATTGATAAGTGGCTTCGTCCGGTTGGATTAACTGCATTTCTCAAACCTCTTCAATTGGTCAAAGATTTGATTGGAAGAATCCAATCAAACAGACCTGACAGTGTTTTCTCAATGATTTTCCTTACAGATGGTTATAACAATGACTGTCCTTGGAATGAAGTAATTTCCACACTCAAATCTCTGGAAACCGACATAGCGTCTTCAACATTCGTTGAATATGGTTACTATGCCGACACCCAAAAACTCACACAAATGGCATCCGTGCTTGGTGGTGAGAAAATCAGTTGTGATGGTTTTGATGATTTCGAACCGATGTTCGATGCTAAAATCTCAACAAGTGCCCGTGGTGGAAAGAAAACTGTTGTCGAAATTACCGATGCTTATCTTTATGATTTTGCGTTCTCTGCCAGTGATGGTTCAGTGTTGTTATACAACATTCAGGACGGTAAAATCATGGTTGGTGGTGATGTAAAGGAAATTTATTTCTTCAGTTCCAATGCTGTTGGTGTTGATGCGGGTAATACTGCGTCTGATACCAGTCTTTATGCTGCGATTTATGTGCTTTCAGATAAACTTCTGAATGA